>ENA-UPXC01000840-UPXC01000840.1-human-gut-metagenome-genome-assembly--contig:-NODE-840-length-48996-cov-62.037245_pt1 | contig 48996 bp, 73 predicted proteins | sample MGYA00250047_ERZ773371 | MGnify/ENA primary metagenome ERZ773371 (study PRJEB29103, sample SAMN06111975) | human gut metagenome | biome: human gut; feature: ankylosing spondylitis patient; material... | reverse complement strand
TGTTTATCCTCTTTGATTGGATTGTTTGTGATGTTGTTTAAACCATTGAATGATAACACTAAGGCAATGTCTATCCTCGTGTCTAGGATAGACAGAATAGCAGAAAAGATGGATGAAAGAGACGAAGAGTTAAAACAGCATATCAAAGAATTTGATGATTACAAAGATAAAGTGAGAGAGGGTCAAAAAAGGCAATGGGATAAGATTGATGAATTGAGTGATGGTATAATTGACATTAAACACTCAATTAAATAGTAAATAAAACAAAGGAGGTGAGAATATATGTTTAAAAATGCAGTGTTTAAAGTGTCAGTAGATACAAAAAAATGGGCAAAAGCAACATGGGTTCGTGCAGTTAAAACATTCGCAGAAACATTTGTTTCGATGGTAACAGTTGGTCAGGCGTTTAACGAGGTAGGCTGGGCACACATTTTTTCTGTGTCTGGTGTTGCGGCTGTGATTAGTGTTGCTATCAGTGTTGCGGGAATCCCAGAAGTAGAATCAGAACATGAAACAAAAGAAGAACAGGAGGTTTAAAACATGAAAATCGGGTTAAGAGGTGGACATTCACCGAATTGTAAAGGCAAAATTGGCTATTTGGATGAACAGGCAGAAGTAAGGAAAGTCTATAATGAACTTGTACCGATGCTGACAGCACAAGGACATACGATTGTTAATTGTAATTCCGATGCATATAGCGAAGGGCAGGAATTGTATGATGGAACAAGTAAAGCAAATGCAAATGGATGTGATATCTTTGTTTCGATACATATGAATGCATTTAATAGTGTGGCAAATGGCGTTGAATGTTGGCTATATGACCAGTCTAATGGAAACATGAATCAGATTGCAGAACAGATTTGTAAGAACTTTAAATCAAAGGGATTTTACAACAGAGGAACAAAATATAGCACAGGATATCACGATTTGACGGCTTCTGTTATGCCAGCTATGATTATCGAAACATTGTTTTGTGATAACAAACATGATGTTGACATTTATAATTCTTTAGGTGTAAAAGGGATTGCGAGACTCATTGCAGATGGAATTAATAAACAGGCTAGTTCTGGTGCAAGTGATGTCTCAAAACCAAGACCACAAGGCTCTGTTGTTCCGAACACAGGTGGACTTAAAGAATTAGGAAAGGTTAATATCTGGACGAGAGGGTATACTGATAGATGGTGGGACGAAGTCTTGAACGCTACTGACTGGATTGGAGCGAGAGACGGTGAGCCGTTAAAATATTTAGGCTTTAGAGTGTCTGTTGGAAAATTGAAAGCAAGAGTGTGTACACAGAAGAATGGATGGCTTGAATATATTATTTTCGGACAATCATACAATGTCAATGATTTAGTCAATGGGGTTGTTGGTGATGGTTCTCCGATTCAGGCGTTGGAAGCGGAATATTTGACACCATCAGGGTACAAATATAAATATGCAAAATATTGTTTGTCCGATATTAACAACGAATCTTATTATCCTTATCAGATTGATAATCAAGTTGGCGGTGGTTATGATGGTTATGCAGGTGTTATCGGAATTGCGGCTGATAAGTTGATTATTGATATTGTGTAATTTGTTTTATAGGGTGGATGTTTTCCACCCTATTTTTTATTTGACATCTATTTTTTGTTGTGGTATAATAAAAGAAAAAGGAAGGAGGGAGAACCTTTGGCAAAGAACAAACAATACACAGTAGAGGTAACAAAGGCACTGGCAAGTTTCCCCTATTTTGTTTTGAAGAATGAAATTAAAACAGGATATAATCTATATACAAGAGAATTGCTTGAAATCAAACAAAATTATTTGGATTACAAAAAAGGTGCAGAGTTCTACACAGAGGGTAGCAGTGGAGATTATCAACCGTCAAACATTCGTTTTAAGATTGCGAAAACATTGATTGACAAAGAAGCACGTTTCATGTTTTCACAAACACCAGATGTATTCATACAATCTGTAGATACAGAACAGACAGCCATGAAACAGGTGGAACAATACCAAATATTGATTGACAAAGTGTTAAAGGACAAAAAGAATAATTTCCCTAGAACATTGTTACAGAGTGCAAAAGATTGTTTTATCGGAAAGCGTGTTGCGTGTCTCGTGGATTTTTCCGAAGAGGATGGCATACAGACACATTTTTACAACAGTTTACAGTTCTATTATGAAACAGAGTATGGTTCAGACAGATTAACGAAGTTTATCAGTTTTGAAAATGTAAATCAAACAAAGTCAACACAAGAAAGATTATACCTTGTAAATCGGTATGAGGAAAGGAATGGGACAATTTATATGAGTTCTATCCTTTATAATGGTTTAGGGGTAGTACAGGAAACAGTAATACAAGAACAGGAAATAAAGTTAGATTACATTCCTGCTGTTGTGATTGTGAATGATGGAACATTAGAGGATAAACAAGGAGTGTCAGAGATTGAAAGCCTTACCGAGTATGAGTCTGGTTATAGTCGGCTTGGGAATGGAGATATTGACAGTGAACGAAAAGGAATGAACCCAATCCGTTACACTGTGGACATGAACTCGCATACAACAAAGAACCTTAGTTCTGGTGCAGGAGCATATTGGGATTTGAAATCAGAACAGAACCAGAACAATGTTTCACCTATGGTTGGTACATTAGCGCCTAGTATGAACCACACAGAGCCAGTGAAAGTTACGCTTGACCGATTGAAAACAACTATGTACAATGAAGTTGATATGCCAAACATATCAGAAGAAACAATGGCAGGAACAATTACAAGCGGTAAGGCATTGAAAGCATTGTATTATCCATTACAGGTTCGTTGTGATGAAAAGTTAAAAACATGGAAACCAGCGATTGAGTTTATTGCAGAAGCAATCATTGACCTTGCTGTATTAAACAAAGCAGATGTAGTTTCTTATTATGTTTTAACAGGATTAGATGAAGTACAGTACAACATTGAAGTCATGGAAAACTATGCACTTGCAGAGGATGAAGAAGAAGAAAAAAATTCTGACCTTGCAGAGATTGCGGCAAATGCACGAAGCAGAAAGTCATACATTAAGAAATGGAGAAGGGCAGAATTTAAGACAGATGCACAGATTGATGATGAACTTATGCAGATTGCGATTGAAAACAATATGTTTGATTCTATGAGTATGAACACACAAGTACAGGCAGAGTTAAACAGACGTGGAACATCTGAAAAGGTTGACGATAATCTGGAAGTGATTGAAACACAGAAAACGTTAGAAGATACACAAACAAATGAAGAATAGGTATTGACATTCTTTGCAGATGTAGTATAATTGAAATATAAAAACAAGGCGGTGAAGTATGGCAAGACAAAAGTTTAGTTTGAAAAATGCAGAACAAGTCAGACAAACAACTACCATGTCACAACAGAAAGAAATCAAAAGGTTATATGAACAATTATACCAAGATGTGACAAGGAAGGTTGGACAATTAGGAAACAATAATTTACAGAAACAGAACTTGATATTGTTACAGCGTGACATCAAGAACAGAATTGCACAGTTAAATAGTAATATACAGAATGGAATCATTCGAGATATGCGGATTGTTTCCAATGAAGTTGTGGAAGATACAAGGACATTTCTAAAACAGTGTGGGTTTCGTGATGAGGATATACACAATGCGTTTAGTTATGTTCCAGACCAGATTATTAGAAACATCACAAGTGGAAATGTTTACCAAGATGGTTGGACATTAAGTGGTGCTATCTGGGGATATAACAAACGAACACAGGATGATTTAAGCAAGATTATATCTATTGGAACAGCACAAGGAAAATCAGCAGTTGAGATAGCGAAAGAGTTAGAACAGTATGTTGACCCTAGTGCAAGGAAACAGGCAAAAACAATTCAATCGTGGAGATATGACAAGGCAGGAAACAAAATAAAAGACAGTGTATATTTTGGAAAGATTGATTACAATGCGTTACGATTGGCTAGAACAATGATAAGTCATGCGTACCAACAAAGTTTTGAGAATGTAAATAGAAATGACCCATTTGTCGTTGGGTATCGGTGGTTAACCTCTAATTTCCATGGAAGAGTATGCGAGATATGCAGAGAAAGGTCAGAGACAGACCAATTTGGTTTGGGTGTGGGAGTGTTCCCAAAAGACCAGTTACCGTTAGACCATCCAAATGGTATGTGTACATTTGAAGCAGTGATACCAGACAGCATGACAGATATAGCAAGAAAAATAGGACAGTGGTATCAAGCACCGATTGGAACATATCCAGACATAGACAGATATGCGTTGGATTTTGTTGCATAACAAAATGAATAAGAACAGAAGGGAGAACAAAATAGGTGAAAGTTCAGAGAGTTTGCAGAAAGTGTGGAGAAGTAAATGAGATTGATTCTGGGAATCTGATTCGTATGGATGTATATGACGAGGAAGGAACATATTACAAAATTATGTATTGTGATTGTAAGCGTTGCGGAGAACGTGATGTGGTACAGATTGATAGTACAGAGACATTAGAAATGTTCCGAAAGCTGAAAAGTCTGACAATCAAAGTTGCAAGAAAGAAAATGAAAGGAGAAACAATTAGTCCGAAAGATATTCGTAAAAAAGACAGATGGATGAAGGAGTTACGAAGAAAAAGGGAAGATTTGAATGAACTGTGTAGCGGAAAAAAATTATTTGATGAAAATAAAAAAGTTGTAGTAGAACAGTTGACATTCCCAAAGGTTGGTGATATAATTGAAAGTAACTTGTGATAGATGTCATAAGGAATTTAACAATGTATTGAAGGAAAAGGAAAAACAGATTGATGGACAGTACATCATACGAACATATCTGGAATGCCCACATTGTGGAGAACAATATAATGTTTGTTATGATAGCCAATCCACATTGGTTTTAAAGAAACAGATTCGCAGGCACACAGCAATGTTGGGAACAATTAGAGATGAACACCAATACAGGAGAAAGTTAAAAGATATTGAGAAGAAACAAAAACGGTTAGAAAGAGAAATGAAAATCTTGCAGACAAAGTATTGCAAATATTTTGAAGAAAAGGAGAATTGAACATGGCAGAAGAAGTAAAGGGAACAGGAACAGAAGGACAGCAGGGAACAGAAGGAACACAGAATCAGCAGACACAGCAGAGTGCAAAACAGCAGACAACGGAAACACAGAAGCAGGAAACAGAACAGAAAGTCGATGTTGAAAAAGTGAAAAGTGAAGCGTTGTCTGGATTTCTGAAAGACCTCGGAGTTGAGGATGCAGATGCTTTGAAAGGGATTGTAACAAAACACAAGGAAACGGAAGAAGCAAACAAAACAGAGTTACAGAGGAAGGAAGATGCTCTGACAGAGACAACAAAGGAACTTGCAAGAGAACGTGAGGGAAGAATCCTTGCAGAAGCAAAGTTGTCAGCGGTTCAGTTAGGAGCAAAGCCAGAGTTGGTAGACGACCTTGTGGTTGTTGCAAAAGCAAAGGTAACAAAGGACAAGGACATCAATGCTGTAATTGCAGAAATCAAAGACAGTACATCTGGAAAGGTGTATTTTAAGTCCGACGAAGAAGAAACAGAAGAAAAGGGAAAGAACAAGGACAAAACAGTTACAAGAGCGAGAGTAACAAAACCGTCTGAGAAGTCTGGAACAAAGAAAGAAGAAAAGGGCGGAATGGAAACAAAGGAAGAACACAAAGGTTCTATGGCTGAACGTCTGTTAGCAGGACGTAAAACAAACAAAAGCCATTATTTCAAATAGGAGGTAGAAACAATGCTGAACAATACAGGTATTAAGAAAGAAACTTATGGTTCTGGAAATCAGATTCTTTTTGCAGTAGAACATCAAGTATCTATGGGTATCGTGGTAGATGAAACCGTAGGAGTTGCAGAGGGAACAAAGAAGATTGCAAAGGCAGGAACACCGATTACAGGAAACCTTGATGCAAGGGAAACAGCATTTACTGCGGCTGTTTCGTCTGGTGATACTAACAAGACATCTAATGCAGTAGGAATCCTGTTACATGATGTCGATGTAACAGTGGGAGATAATAATGGTACAATTTTGTTGTTTGGATTTGTAAACACAAACAGAATTGATGATAAAACAAAAGCAAAGATTACCGCAGAGGTCAAGGCGGCTCTGCCTATGATTAAGTTTGTGGCTTGCTAAAACAAAGAAGGGAGAAACAAAAACAATGAGTATTTACGATTTAATTATCAGCGAAGAAATTGTTGCGTATTGGGAGTTGCTGACACAAGAGAGAGAGCCATACATGGGGGAAGAACTGTTCCCAGATGATAAGAAGTTAGGACTTGACCTTAAATGGTTAAAGGGTTCAAATGGACTTCCTGTTGTTCTGAAAGCGTCTGCGTTTGATGTTGCGGCTATTCCTCGTCCGAGAATTGGATTTGAGAAGTTAAGCGCACAGATGCCGTTTTTTAAGGAATCAAAGTACATTGATGAGGAATTGAGACAGGAACTCAACAAAGTTATCGAGAGCAACAATCAAGCGTACATTGACGCAGTAGTAAACAGAATCTTCAATGACGAAATGGATTTGTTAGAGGGTGCGGCGGCACAGAGAGAGCGTATGCGTATGATGGCACTTACAACTGGAACAATCGTTATGGAAGGTAACGGACAGGCTTATGAGTATGACTATCAAATGCCAGAAGACCACAAAGTAACTGTAACAAAGTCATGGAGTGACCCGACAGCAACAATCATGGAGGACATTAGAAAAGGAATCCAGAAGATTGTTGATGATACAGGAGTAACACCAGAGAGAGCAACGTGTTCTTCTAAGGTGTTCGGATATTTTCGCATTAACAATGAAATCAAGGCTTCCATCATGGTTCTTACAGATGGAGCAGGCTTTATTTCAGATGCGAAAATCAAACAGTACATTGCAGATGAACTTGGATTACAGATTGTTGTAAATGACAAGCGTTACAAAGATGAAAAAGGAACAGCACAGAGATATGTTGCAGATGATGTGTTTGTTATGTTCCCGTCTGGACAGTTAGGCAACACATGGTTCGGAACAACACCAGAAGAATCTGACCTTATGACAGGAAGTGTTGCAAATGTAACAATCACAGACACAGGTGTAGCAGTAACAACCATTCAGAAAGCAGACCCAGTAACAGTTGAAACAAAAGTAACTATGATTTGTCTGCCAGACTTCCCAACAGCAGACCAAGTTTACATTCTGGATGTAATTGCGTAAGGGAGGAAAGTAACATGGCAATGGTAACAGCAAAAAGAGGACAGCATGTTGTGAAGGTGAGCAAACATTCTTATGAAACATTGTTCCGTAACAAAGGGTACAGGATTGTTGGAGAGGAAGAAGCGAAACAAGAAACAGACATGATTGATACAGGAGAGTTTGAGGAAGAAGAGGAAGAAGTACACGAGGTTGAAACAATTCCGATTTCAGAGATGAACAAAGAACAGTTAGCAGAGTATGCGAAAGAACATAACATTGATACTTCTGGTGCAAGAAATGTTCGAGAGGCAAGGCAGATTATCCAGAAAGCAATCAGAGAAGCAAAGATGTAACAGAAAGGGAGTGAACAGAATGGATAAATTAGAACAGCTAAAATTCAATTTAAGGGAAAAACAAATTCCTTATTTTGAAGAATCGGAGTTACAGGCATTATTGGATAACAATGGTGGAGATGTGAACAAAGCGAGTTATGAAGGATTGATTTTAAAAGCTGAAACAACAGGCTTGAATGTCAGTGGATTGACTACGCAGGATAGTTCTAGTTATTTCAAGATGTTGGCTTCCCGATATGTTTCTACGAATAGTGGGGTGCTGACATAATGAATGAAGCAAGAATGAAAATGGAACTCCACAAGGTTTTAAGAGAGATACAGATGCATGGAACAGAGTATACATTCTTCCGAAAAAAGGTTGATAAGTATGGAGAGCCAACAAAAGAAGAACCAGAACAAATTGCAAATGTTAAAGGGTTGTTTCATGTATCAAAAGGATATATTACACAGAGCATACAGGATGAAACAAAGACACACAGCAAAGGACAGCCAATGCTGATGGTCGCACATGAGAACATAGGAGAGATTAAGACGGAAGATTTTTTAATAATAAATGAAAACACATACAAAGTTGTGGAGAAGAACAACATACAGGAATATAACATAGTAACAGACATTTCATTGGAGTTGGTTTTAGATGGCAGGAATTAGGATTGATGCTTCAAAGTTGTTGGCAAATCTGGAAAATGCCGAAACAAAGTCACAGGTTGCAATTCGTATGTTTGCACAGGAGGGTGCAAAGAAGTTTGAGAACTATGCAAAAACACATAGACCTTGGACAGACAGAACAGGACATGCGAGACAGAGGTTGACAGGTTGGGTAGAAGTGTTAGCAAATAAAGTACGAATCCACATTGGACATGGCGTTGATTATGGTGTATATTTAGAGTTGTGCCACGAAAAGAGGTTTGCAATCTTACAGCCAACAGTAAACGCTTTGTCCAAGGAAGTGCTAGAAGGGTATGAAGAATTAACGAGGTACATGAAACCATGAGCAGTATTTTAAAAACAGTTTATGATGTGCTAAAGAAAGATGGAAAAACAGATGTATTCTTCCCTTCACAGCATAAGGGGGAGTGTTTGAAAGAATACATTGTTGTAAAGTCAGATGGAACAATTGAAGAAGCAACAGTGTCAAGTGAAAGACCAATCTATACATTGTTATGTTATGTTCCACAAGATGAATACAGCAGATTGGAAACCTTTGTTGAGGAAACAAAACAAAAAATGAAAGAAGTGTTCCCCCTTGTAATGTACATCGGAAATGAAACACCAAGTTTCTATGATGATACTGTAAAGGCTCACATGATAAGTTTCCAATATCAAGGGTGCAGAAAAATAGAAAATTGGTAAGGAGGTAAAACAAATGCCTAAAACAAAAAAGAAAGCGGTTGGGATTCCTACAATTGATGTTTCGCTTGTTGTTGTAAGAACAGGAACGGAAGATAATGGGTTAGAAATCGCAGTTGACACAGCGAACAAAATTAGAGTAGAACCGCAGACAGAAACAACGAATGCTGTAAAGTTGGTAAAACTCGGCAGATTGTTAGCACAGAAGCCGTCAGAGACAACAATTACAGGACATCAGATTACATTGACAGACAATGTGTTCATTCTAGAACTCGTTCAGATTTTTCAAGGTGGAACAATCGAAGGAGAAGGAGACACACTTGTTTACAAACCGCCAGTTGCAGGAAGTGCAGAGAAAGGACAGGTATTTGAACTTGATTGTTATTCTGCGGAGTATGATGCAAGTGGACAGATTGTGAAGTATGAGAAGATTACATACCCGAATTGTCAAGGAACGCCAATTACAATTAACACAGAAGATGGTGTGTTCCGACTTCCAGAGTATGTTATTAACTCAGCACCGAAAACAGGAGAAGCACCGTACACGATTAGTTATGTGAAATCTATTCCAACATTTTCGGCGGCGGCAAGTATGAGTGTGCTCAGAAATGAGGTTGCAGTACAAGGGTCAGGAAAAACCTCGGCAGTGGTGAAGTCGTAATAAATGAGATAGGAGAAAAGGAACATGAGTGAGAAATCAAAAGAACTAATGCCAATTTTAGAGCTTACAAGCGTTAAAGATCTTGAAACATATGCAAAAGGGAATGCAGTTATGTTACCTCCGTTTGCGGAAGGCCAGCCATTTGTTGCGATGTTAAAAAGACCATCTATCGTATCTCTGATGGCGAATGGATTGATTCCAAATGCTCTGTTGCCAGTAGCGATGGAGTTATTCGATGGAGAAGAAAGCAAAGAGAAGCAGGACAAAACGCCGGAGGAAAAGAAAGCATCATTTGAAGATACAAGAGCAGTGTTGGAGGTGATTGCAAAAAGTTCTCTTGCTGAACCGACATTTGATGAAATCACAGATTCAGGAATGGAGTTGACAGAAGCACAGCTTTTTGCTATTTACAACTATACGCAGGTAGGTATTAAAGATATGCTTTCCTTTCGTCCGGGCAAGAAAGATTGAGAGTGTAATAACAATGTCAAAGCTGTATAATTGCAAGCCTAGCGATATCGTAGGTGTGCAGGATAATTATACAGCTTTTTGTTTTGATGAAGCCTGTGCGTATATCAGGCAAAAGCTAGAAGCAGGAGAAATTCCTCAGTATGAGGAAAATGAGCTGGTTCAGAAGAAACAAGAGTATCATAGTTTCAGCGATTTTTATAGTAAGTTGTTAAAATAAAAAAGGAGGTGGGACAGTGTCAGTAAACATGGGTAAGGCTATTGCGTATCTTGATCTTGATGTTTCATCATTTACAAAAGGATTCGCAAAAGCAAAGTCAGAACTAAAGGTATTTGGTGATTCTTCTGCTACTGTAAGCCAGAAGGTTATAGGATTGACAAATTCAATGAGAGCAGTTGGCGGGGTGTTGTCTAAGTCTGTCACTGTCCCGTTAGCGACAGCCGGGACAGTATCATTAAAGTTTTCTATGGATTTTGAAAAGTCCATGTCAAATGTAAAGGCAATATCAGGTGCAACGGGAAGAGAGTTTGATGATCTAAGACAAAAGGCATTAGATCTCGGTCAGAGCACAGTGTTTAGTGCAACGGATGTTGCAAATGCTATGACAGAGATGGCAAAAGCGGGATGGACGTCACAGCAGATCATGTCCGGCATGCAGGGGGTCTTGGATGCGACAGCGGCTTCAGGAGAAGAACTCTCCACGGTTGCTACAATTGTTGCAGATGCAATTACAACATTCGGTTTGTCCGCTTCTGAGAGCACAAAGGTTGCAGATTTGTTGTCCAAGTCAGCAAATGCCGGAACAATTAGTGTAACAGATTTAGGAGAATCATTGAAGTATGTTGGCCCTGTTGCTAAAACAATGGGATTCAACATTGAGGATGTTGTTACAGCGATTACAGCAATGTCACAGGCAGGAATCAAAGGATCTCAGGCAGGAACGTCACTCAGAACAATGTTTGCCCGACTTGTGAAACCAACAGACGATGTGAAAATTGCCATGGATCAGTTAGGGATTGTACTTACTGATAGTGAAGGTAATTTTAAGTCAATGAATACAATCCTTGAAGAAATGAGAACAACATTCCAGACATTGACCCCGGAACAGCAGACTTATTATTCTGCTATCCTTGCCGGGCAAGAGGGAATGTCTGGATTAAATGCATTGTTAGGGATGTCTCAGCAGGAATATGACAATCTGTCCTTGAGTATGAAAACAGCAAGCGGAACAGCAAAGGAAACTGCCGAAATAATGCAGGATAATCTTGCCGGAGCAGTGGAACAGATGACAGGATCTTTGGAGTCTGCGGGGATTGCGATAGGATCTAAATTGACTCCGAAGGTGAGAACGATTACAGGGTGGATTGAAGATTTAACAGATAGATTCAACAGTTTATCGGATGAAGAACAAGAACAGATTGTCAATTTTGGACTTGTAGCGGCGGCGGCAGGACCCGTCATAATGGTAAGCTCAAAGTTGTTAAGCGGAGCAACAAAGCTTGGAAAAGGGTTTGTTACTGTAAACAGTGAGATAAGTCTATTTATAAAAGCTTTGAAGTTGTCTAAAAATGGGATGCAAGATGCGGCTGTACAGACAGGGAGCCTGTATAAAACATTAACATCTGTAAAGGGCATACTTACACCAATGAATCTTGGGATTGCGGCGGCAGGAACGGCACTTGTAGCATTAGGCGTAGCTACATATGATGCACACAAACGCACAGAAGAATACAGGGAACAATTAAGGGAAGAAACAGAAGAACAGAAGGCGTTGACAGATGCAATCAATAAACAAGTAGAAGCAAAGAATCAGTCAGTGGAAGCGATTGATGAAGCTGTAAACAGTGCAAATGCAGAGTATGAAGCAAACACAAAGCTGATGGAAAAACTAACTCAGGTTGTAGATGAAAATGGGAAGATTGTAGCCGGGAAGGAAACGTATGCCCGTGTAATCGCCGGGGAGTTGTCAGATGCAATCGGAACAGAGATTGGAATATCAAATGGACAAATTACAAATTATCAAGCATTATCAAATGAAATATATAAAACAATTGATGCAAAGCGAGCATTGGCAATCCAGGAAGCAATGTCAGAAGAATACAACGAAGCATTGGCAAAACAAGCAGAAGCGGAGAGGCTGTATAATGAATCAATCTATGAAAGGATTGATCTTGAATCACAGCTTGCAGAAAAACAATCAGAACTTGCACAGATTCAAAAAGAAAATGCTGATTATATCAGGGAGCATGGAGAAGCAAGTTATGAGCTTGGACAAAAGTATAATCAAGCGGCAGAGGAAGTGTCTGCGTTACAAGATAAGCTAAAAGATAACAAGGAAGAGCTAGGAGAGCTAACAGAAACATATGAGCATTGGAATCAAGTTGTTCAGAATTACGAAGGTTTGAGTGCGGCATTAATTGAAGGGGATGCGGCTAGTATAGATATGGCTCTGTTGAAGATTCAGGAGAGTTTTCTGACAGCAGAAACAGCAACAACGGAATCATTAGAGAAACAAAGCGAAAACCTGAAAGAAAAGTATGACCAGATGGTGAAAGCGTTTGAGCAGGGAAACACTAATGTCACACAAGAAATGCTGGATCAGATGCAATCGCTTGTTCAGCAGTCAGATGAACAATTACAGATATCTTTAGATCAATCAAAACAAAAGCTTACCACCTCATTCCAGAATATAGGGATGGAAGCACCTCAAGCAATGATTGATGCTTTTGCACAGAAAGATTCAGATATACAGAATCAGGTTTTGACAATGTTATCAATGTTGCAAAACAATGTACAGTTGTCAGGGGAACAGTTAAAGACAGTGTTTACAACCCTTGGTATTGATGCCCCACAGTCGTTAATAGATCAGTTGACAGTATTACAGCCTAGTGTGCAGGAGAGTGCAATTAATTTGTTATCACAGTTACAGTATGGAGAACAGGCGAAAAGACCTGATGTGCTAGCACAATTGAGAGATCTCGGGATACAGGTTGATAATAGTGTCGCAGGAGGGATAGACAGTAATGAACAGGTTGTATCAGATGCGGCGGCAAATGTTGGAAGTGCAGGAAACAAAAGCATGCATGATGAGCTTGGGAAGACGTTAAAATCTCCTGATGTTGACAGTAATACAGAGACGAGTGCCGCTAGGGTTGCTAGGGCGGCTAGATCTGCGTTTGAAAATGCTTTTGCGACTCAAATTACTGCGACAATCAGAGCGTCTGTATCAGGCGTTGCGGCAGGAGTAGGTGCGCTTGCGTCTGCAATCAGCGGATCTCATGCAGGAGGATTGTCTTATGTTCCGTACAATGGATATGTTGCAGAATTACATGAAGGTGAAAGGGTGTTGACAAAACAACAGAACAGAGAGTATAATGAAGGTGGAACAGGAAAAGGTGGAGATACATTCAATTTCTATAACACGAAACCGACACCTTATGAGTATGCAAGACAAATGAAGAAGGCAAAGAAAGAATTGCTTTATGGATTTTAAGAAAGGAGAAAACAGAGTTGATAAGACAAGTTAATTTGTTAAATGTTTCGACAGGTAAAGCAATAAATATCGGTGGGAACAAAACATATTTTATTGAAGAAATTGACTGGGGTTCTCCGAGTGTTTCAGACGATACTTATAGAGTGCCGTATCAGATTGGAGAATCTTTAGCGGGTATAATGGTGGGAACAAGAAATCCAACCATTACTGGTTATATTGTGGCAGATATGACGAATGAAAGTGTTTTAGGAAAAACATGGGAAGAATATTATAGAATACAAGAACAGAAGATAGAACAAAGCAAAGAAGAGTTAGACAGGTTTATTTCCATTTATCAAGACGTTAGAATTGAAGCGAATGGATATTATCTGGATGCAAGACCAATACACCCTCCAAAATACTCTACGAAAGAAAAAGAAAACAACGAAGTGTTATGTTTTTTTGAGTTGGAATTTAAGTGCTACAAATCCATGTTTTATCAAGACACAAAAAAAGTTAAACTTGCAACAACAAAAGGATTGTTTCATTTTCCATTAATCATTCCACCAGAAAAGGTTATATTTGGAGAAGTTATGAAACGGCAATCTATTAGAATTGAAAATAAAGGAGATTCCAGAGTCGGATGTGTAATTGTTATAAAAGCGAATGGTGGCATTGTAAAATCTCCAAAAGTGTATAATGTAAATAGTGGGGAATATATAGGTTTTGAAAATGTTACACTTGAAAATGGAGATTACATAACAATTACAACAGATATCGGAGAAGAAAATGCAATCAAACATATAGCAGAAACAGCAGAAAACTTTTCTGTAGTGGGAAGTATTACACAGGGCAGTAAGTTCATACAGATACAACAAGGCAGTAGTTTTTATGCCTATGATGTGGGAGAGGAATACAGAAACAATATAGAAGTATCTGTTATGTTTACAGAAAAATATTTCAATGTGAGAGGTATGTAACATGATAGAGATTTTAGACGAGAATTTAAAGAAAGTTGATATATTGAGGAAATATACCTTTGCACAGTACAATGATAAGTTCCGAGAAGTGGGAACATTTAAAATCAATGCAAGAATTGTGCAGGAGAACCTATACCTGTTGGACAAAACAAAAGAGTTCTATGTGTTGTTTGATGGCACAGTGTTTGGGAAGATAGAGAATGTAAAACGAGAAAGCGACAGTGAACATGAACAGACCATTGTGCTATCTGGAAGGCTTGGTTTGTTATTGTTTACCAAACGTGTAATTGCAGGAACAATCAAATTCAAAGGAAACACAGCACAGTTTGTAAAGAATGTAATTTACAATGAGATTGTGAAAAACCAGAGCAGTAAACGGTATGTGAATATAGATATACAATATGATAACGAAACATATCTGACTTCTTTTTGTAGCCTGATTGACAAACAGGTAACAGGTGGGTATGTCTGGGATAGTGTACAATCTGTATTGGAACAGGACAAACTCGGTTTATATTTTGTGCCGATTGTGGAAACAGAACATATACCGAGTTGGGGAACAGAACCAACAAACATATCAAAGTGGAAGCTGACAATCAGCGCAGGAAAGGACAGAACGAAAGGAAATGCACAGGGGAATGTTCCCGTTGTATTTTCTCAAAGTTTGAGCAACATTGCAAGAACGGATTATGAACTTGATACACAGAAGTATTGCAATGTAGCCTATGTTGCAGGAGAGGGAGAAGAAGAACAAAGAAAATGGTATGAAGTCTATGCAAAGGAAGAAACAATAAGAGGGGTTGAGGACAAAGCAGGTTGGCAACGAAACGAGTTGTGGATAGATGCACGAGACATTCAGAGTACAGACGAAGAAGGAAATGAGATAACAGAAGCGGAGTACGAAAAGTTAATCAAACAAAGGGCAGACGAGAAGTTTACAGACAATGCAGTGGAAGAATCTTACACAGCAACATTAACAGAAGCAAACAAACAATATACCTATGGTGTAGACTATGTAATAGGCGACCTTGTAACAGTAATTGATGATGAATTAGGAATCAGCATTGATGTACAGATAACAGAGGTAACAAAGTCCATAGAGGGTGTCAGAGAAATTGTTGACATAGAATTTACTTATGGTAAAGTAAATCGTGACCCAGTGGAGCAGGTTGGGAATATTGGAAACAATATTGACAAGAATAGCAATGACATAAAGTATCTTGAGAACAAATTTACAGAATTTAAGAATGATTTTTTGAAACAACCTTATATGTTCGCGATTACAGTTGCTAGACCAAATTCACCTTACAATACAGAAGTAAATAATACCCCTACGAGAATTTATTTCCCAGCAGTGCTAGGTGACACGTCTATGGGGTTGTTAAAAAGTGATGGAATAGGTGTAGTGATAGGTAGTGGAGTAAAAATGGTGTCCGTAAGTGGATGCTTTTTTGTACAACATTATAGTAGTGCTGGGGATGATTCGCTCCCATATTTATGGTTTAATGTTACAAGAGATAGAAACGGTGTTAAAAGTAATATGGCGATCTGCATACAGAACGTAAAATGGGGCGAATATAGCTCTATTTGTTTTGCCGAGATGTTAGTGCCTGTGAAAGAAGGAGATAGGCTAGATATATATAGCATTGATAAAACAAGATTTACGATTAGGAATGGTTCGCATAGTTATTTTACGGTAAAAGTGGTAAGGTAATATTGACAATTAAGTTTTGTTGTGATATAATTATTAAAGTAAAGAAGGGAGGAAAAAAAGTGGCAGAACAAAGCGGATTTTTTAATGCGTTGGAATTTAATGGAATATATGACAGGACATATGATGCGTCTGATTTTGCAAATTATTTTTCTAGGTTTATTTCGAATGGTGTTTTCGTAACACCAACGAACCAATTGAAAGTGGTTGCAAAAACAGGGTTATCAGTTGTGGTGAGAAAAGGTAGTGCATACATAGATGGATATTGGTATGAATTAACTGAGGATAAAGAAATTATTCTTAATCCAAACACAACAAGTTATGTGATTACAGATTCTATATGTTGCATTTTAAACAAAACAAACAGACAGATAACAATAGAGAAAAAAGAAGATGTAAAAACAGATAAGCCGATAAACGATGGAACAATTCATGAACTTGTGCTTGCAACAATTAATGTTAGTGTTGGAACTGGAACTATAAAAAATTCTGATATAACAGACAAAAGACCAGATAAGGAATATTGTGGTTTTGTAGAAGGATTAATAAAACAGATTGACGAGACAGAGTTATTCTTACAATATGATTCTATGTTTAATGAATGGCTTAATGAAGTAAAAGGAACATTAGGAGAAGATGTGGCTGGGAATTTGTTAAACCAGATTAACCAAATTAAACAGAGTATGCAAGTGATAAGAAGTGGAACAGCAGAGCCAGATAATTCGGTTGGAAAAGACGGAGATATTTATATTCGAATTGTAGAATAGGAGGGTGTGTTATTATGGCAATTGTATATGGAACCACAGCAGGACCTAGCCCATCCTATTTTCAAACAAGAATCGAATACAGTTATCATGACTTAGGAAATGGTTATTATAGGTTACAATACAGAAGATGGGTAACTGTCACAGCAGGAGATTTTTACGGAACAAACTTGAGCACAAGTTGGGCGGGAAATGTATATATCTATGGCGTTGGAGATTATGCTATTTCTGGTTGGAGTTCCGTAGATGTAAGGTATGGTAGTAGCACAACAATTTCAGCTTCTGCAAATTACACAGGAACAAGTTACTACGAATCGTCAGCATCGTATAGTTTTGTAGCACCTACTCCAACTTATACTATATCTTATAATGCGAATGGTGGTTCTGGTGCACCTAGTAAACAGACGAAAACATATGGGAAAACATTAACTTTGTCTAAAGCAATACCAACTAGAGTTGGATATAATTTTTTAGGTTGGAGCACGAATAAAGGTGCTACTAAACCAACTTATAAAGCGGGAGGAAGTTATACAAGCAATGCATCTGTTACACTATATGCTGTCTGGGAAAGAATTGTATTTAACATTGTATTTGATGCAAGTACAAATGGCGGGACAGTAGAAGGACAAAATAAAATCGTAATTAACAGATATTATGGAGATGCGATTGGAGGGGAAGAACATAAATTACCAGTTGCAGTTCGTAGAAATTATGAATTTTTAGGATGGAATACAGAAAGCAATGGTTCTGGTTTGTATGTTTCGTACGACACAAAAGTTTTTGATAATGATAGAGTGTATGCGATTTTTAAATTACAAGCAAATTGTTATATTAAAAAGAACAGTGAATATGTAGCCGGAATGATGTACCAAAAAGTAAACGGAACATATCAAACAGGAGTTGTAAACATTAAGAAAGACGGAGCATATAAAGAAAGCAATATGTAAAGGAGTGAGGTTAAATGGGTGATGAATTTGATAGAGTTCTGTTAGATGTGCAAAAGGAATATCGAAAATCAAATAAATTTAAAGACAAGATAATTACATTGTTAATCGTTTTGATGTTTCTTGAAGCAGTTATCGGTTATAGTGGTTTTGTATGGTACGAAAGTCAATTCGACTATGTTATGACAGAAACAATTGACAGTAGCAGTGATGTAGATATCAATGCGGATGGAGAATCCGCAAATGCTAGTTATGTTGAGTGAGGAAGAAAAGCGAATATTGTGGTTGCATTACAAGGAACAGAAAACAATGGCATTTATTGCAGATGAATTAGGAATGTCAGAGATAACAATAAAAAAGAAACATAGTAAAATGCTGATGAAAATTGGCAAGATGTTTTAAGAATTGGGAGAGCGAAAGCTCTCCTTTTTTGTTGCAATTCTTTTCAGATACTTAACGTATACTTTATTTATATTTCGAGAATTTTACCCATTATATAATAGAATCATAACAAAGGTGAGAAGTAGCAGAGAAGATAGAAGGAGGGAACATAGATGTATGGAAACTACAACACTGGATATGGAATGAGTCCATACCAACAGCAGTTAGCACAGAATCGGTTGAACCAGATGGAACAGCAATATAATGTTGGAACATATCAGCCGAACAATTATCAAATGCAGAATACACAGCAGATGGGAACACAGATGCAAGCTCTAAAGGGTAGACCAGTATCAAGTTATGATGAAGCAAAAGCAAGTATGATTGACCTTGACGGAACATTATTTGTGTTTACAGATATTGCAAACAATTGTATCTACACAAAACAGATATTATTGGATGGTTCTGCTGAATTGAAAACCTATGTGTTACAGGAACAGAAACAAGGTGAAACAAAACGAGATAATGGAAACAAAACACAGCAGTATGTGTTACGAGAAGATTTTGAAAGAATCGTCGGAGAATTAAACAGACAGATTGAAGGGTTGAAGGAGGTAATGCCTTATGATGCAACAAATGGTAAATCAGATGTTAAGAAGTAACCCGTTATTTCAGAGAGCGCAACAGATGGCACAGGGAAAGTCTGAGGAAGAGTTAAAGCAGATTGCAAACAATCTGTGCAAACAAAGAGGAATTGACCTTAATGAAGCCTATGCACAATTTGAAAAACAGTTTTCTGGAATGATGGGAAAACAAAACAATCATGGTATAAACCGATAAGGTTTATATAAATAAAATAATTTAAAGGAGGTACATACTATGGGTATGGATGGAAGCGGTTTAAGTGTAGCAGATGCTCTCGCATTGCAGAGGGATGGCTATGACAATGATGGAATGTTTGGCGGCAATGGTTCTTGGGTGTTTTTCTTATTCTTCCTACTCGCTTGGGGTGGAGGTGGCTTCTTCGGAAACAATCGTGGAGCAGAACAGCTTGCAACAAGCGCAGAGGTGCAGAGAGGATTTGACAACCAGAATGTTATGAACAAACTGAATGGTCTGGAAAATGGTCTTTGCGATGGATTCTATGCACAGAACACAACAATGCTCAATGGTTTCAATGGTGTACAGCGTGACCTTTGTTCTGGATTCTCAGGAGTAAATGCGGCAATTAACCAGAGCAGGTTTGACGCACAGCAGTGTTGCTGTGAAACAAACAGAAACATTGACAGTGCAAAGTTCCAGTTAAGTCAGTGTTGCTGTGACATCATGCAGAACAATGACAGAAACACACAGAGAATTATTGACCACATGGTTCAGAATGAAGTGCAGACACTTCGTGACCAGTTGCAGACAGCGAATTTCCAGTTGTCACAGCAGGCACAGAGTGCAAACATTATCGGACAGTTAAGACCAACACCAACGCCTGCATATCTGACCTGCTCACCATATGAATCTAATATGTATGCAACAAGAGGATTATATGGTACATATGGAAATGGTTGTGGTTGTAACTCTTGTTGCTAATCCGCTGATATAGCGTGAGTTATGGGGCGGTTTCAATACCGCCCTTTTGTTTTGATTAAAAAATGAAGGAGGATAAAAAAGATGGCTTGCAGTTTATACAATAATAATGGTTTTGGGTGTGGAGGTTGCGAACATTTTGTTAGAACAAATAGTGTAACACTTGTGGGTTCTGTTTTGGTTCTGAATATTCCACAGGAAACATATAGTAACAAAGAAAAGGTTTGTATCTGTGTTGCACAGGCTTTACCGGATGTAACATCTGCGCAGACTGTTGCGGTTACGATTGGAACAGGAACAACACAGTACCCGTTAATAACAAAGTGTGGAAACAATGTTCATGCAGACCAGATTCGTAGTAGAAGGGTATATCATACCAATGTTGCAACAGATACTGGTTTGTTTGTTGTATCTGCTTGTGAATTGTGCAAGACGGGATTTAATTTCCCTACAATCCCTGCGTAGACAGTGTAGGTGTTTAATATGGGAAATGACAATGGGTGGTTTAATCAACGGACTTTAGACGCAATGGCTTTTATCGGGTTTCTGATAGGTGTTGCAAACTATGAGGAAAACCTGTCAGAAAGTGATGTACAGGACATGATAAAAGGAGCGTTGCGAGATGTACATGAACATCTGGAAGAACAGGACAATAAGATAGACCATATTATAGAATTATTGGAAGGAGGGAAGGAAAATGCTTGACAAAGAACAGCTAAAAGAGTTATCATGTATAGAGATATATGCAGAGGTAGATAAACATATGACAACGGCACTTATGTTTCATTCTGGAATGTCTGACTATTTTAACTTTATCGGGTTGCATGGATTTAAACGAATACATGAGTTACAGTATTATGAGGAATCCATAGGAAAGCGGAAGTTACACAAAAAGGTGTTAGATATTCATAACAAACTGATACCGATAAAAGGACATGAAAAACCAGAGGTAATTCCGAAGGAATGGTACAATCACACTAGAATGGATATTGATGATAGTGTGTTGACAAAGTTTGTTCGTTCTGCTATGAAGCAATACAAAGAGTGGGAAGAGAAAACAAAAGAGTTTTATGAAGCAGTGTGTTGTGTGTTCTATGAAAAGGGATGGCTCATTGATTACAATTTGATGATGTGTTATCTTGAGGACGTGCAACATGAACTAAAAAAGATATACAGATTATGTGAGGAACTAAACGGAACAGGGTATGATTTGTTGTACATTGTTGAGATACAGAAACAAATCCATGTTGAGTACAAAGACAAAATGCGGAAGTTGAAAGTACAGGAGTAAAACAGGAATGTGAGAACATGGAAGAAACAAAACATAGAACATAAATAAGCTTGCTTGTATGTTTACAGGTGGGCTTATTTTTTTTGAAATTTTTACAAAAATGTATTGACGAACATAGAAAAGTATGTTATTATATAATCAAGTTAAGGGAATGAGATTCCCAAGCAAGATAGAAAACAAAAAGATAGGAGAACAAAATGATGAAGGAAAGAGAATTTATTAAAACATTACAGTTTGATGATAATGGTATTGCAGTAACAGAAACAATAACAGGGAAGAGAGCCATCATAGAACGAAATAACATGAATATATACAGACCTTTATATGCTCTACGAGTTGATGGAAAAACAGTGTTTACAAGAGGAACAATTTCAACAGTGTTCAATAAAATCAATCAGCTTTAATTAAATTACAACAGGGTGTTGACAAATGGCTTGATTTAGAAGAACCAGAAGATAAAGAACTTAGAAATTATGTTTTATAAAATAGTTATTGAATAATTTAACAATCCAGAACTAAGTAAAGCAATGTGTTATTAAAAATTTTAAAATAGTGTGTTGTTTTCATCAACACACTATCATACAATAGAATCGGAGAAGGAGGGCAAGTACAGTGACACCATTACAGAAAAGAAGGTTGAAAAGGAAGTTCCAGAGGTTCTGGAAAGAATGGGGAATTACATGGGAAGAATTTGAAGTGTTACTAGGGGCAATATCTATAATCATGTCCCCATTCATATTAAGAATATTCCTTGCATTTTTTGGAATTTAACGATTGACACGTTGGTGTGTTGGTAGTATAATAAAAGTATAAAATAAATAAATTCAATTCAAACAGAAAAGGAGAACAAAACAATGAAAGAATTTGAAACAATGACAGTGAAGGAGTTAAGAGAAGAAAGTAAAAAACGTGGGCTTACATTAGAAAGTAAAGGCAAGAAGTTCACGAAGCCAGAATTAATCGAGAGACTTATTAAGTGGGATATGGAACAGGCAGACATTGATGAAGATATTCAGAAAGCGATTGATGAAGCAGGACAGCCAGACGACAATGAAACATGGGGTGAAGCAGAGTGTACAAAAGAAGTTGAAACTTGTGCAGATTGTGAAGAAGCACCATGCGAGAATACACCAGAGGTTAAAACAAACAGAGACAAAGATGGTTACATTGTATATGCAAAAACACTGGAAGAAATCGAGAAGAAGTATGGAAACAGAAAGAAACAGGAAATCTATGACAACGAGTTAAAGGTAGGCAGTTATGTTGTGTTTGTCCATTATGTAGAAGCGAGAAACGGACAGATTTACAAGAAGTTAAGAACAGCAAAGGTTGTTGGAATCAACAGAAAAAAAGAACTTGTTAGAGTTGTTACTCTGTTAGGAACAGAAAAAGAATTATGTTTTGATGAGTTGCTTTACATCAAGGGAAGTGCAAAGAATTGTTCCTATCCGAAGGACATTACAATGTATCTGAAAGAACAGAGAACAGAGAAAGGCAAGGTGCTTATCAATGAAAGATTTGCAGAAAACAATGTTGCTGATTAAGGACAGCGTAAGAAAGTTATATGATGCACAACAGGAAAAGAAACAGTTTGACAAATATTATGAAGAGGTGAGGAAGAAAGAACAACTTGCTATTTCAAATTTCATGTTTACAAGTCTCCCAAAAGGACAGAACAGTTTTGAAATAGAACTTGACGAGGGGGCAGGATATTATACAAACCATGTGAAATTGAATGTAACAAGAGCAAGGACAAAAAAAGTGACATGGTTGCTGGACAAGTTAAAACAGAAGGTCGGGAAAGACATATACAGTGAGGTTGTGAACAAAACATATACAGTAAATGATATGCAGGGTTTGATTCGGTATTTAAAGACATGCGGAGTTGATCCAAAGAAGTTCAAAAGGTTCATTGATGTGACAGAAGAACTTGACGAAACAAAACTTGATACCTACTATGAAACAGGGGCATTGAAAACAAAAGACATAGAAGGTTGTTACACTGTGAAGATGGGAGAGCCATACATCAGAATCACAGAGTTAAAGAGGTAACATGACGAGAGAATATGGAGGGAAAGAACTAGCAAAAGTGCTTATCTATTATGGACTGATTGCAGATGTCGTAAGCTCTGATTTTAACATCATTTGCCCTTTCCATGAGGATATAAACCCTTCCATGAGGGTGTGCCTAACAGATGGTTCTTTCTTCTGTTTTGGATGTGAAGCAAAGGGAAATGCCCTAGACTTTGTGAGGAAGGTACATCCAGAATTAAATGAGTTACAAGCGTGTGTTTTGTTGGAACAAATATTGAACAGTGATGAAGTAAAAAAGTTAAATGTGAAGTATAAGAAGAAAAGAAGATTGCAGAACAAGCAAGCATTGAATGAAGCACATGACTATTATTATGGATTACGAACTGTTGATTGGAATGACATACACACAAAAGAAGAACATGAAGTTTTACAGTATATGAAACAAAGGGGATTTGATGAAAGAGCATTGAACATTGCACATTGTAAAACAAACTATAATATTGCTTATCCGTTTTTGTTTCCAATATTAGACAATGGGGAGTTCAAAGGATGGGTTGGCAGAACCATGAACAAGTATGTTGAAAAAAAGCGCAAGTATTTATACAACGATGGTTTTAGAAAGCGAGATACCTTGTGTGGAACATATGAACAAAACAAAGTGGTGTTTGTTTGCGAAGGGTTCATGGATTACCTTAGTTTGAGGACAAGAGGGCACATTAAGAATGTTGTTGCTATTTTGGGATGGCACATATCAGATGAACAAGTACAGAAGTTGAAAGATAAAGGAGTGACAACGGTTGTGTCTGCTCTGGATAATGACAAAGCAGGGAATAAGGGTACAGAGTATTTAAAACGGTTTTTCCATGTGATAAGGTTTGATTATCCAGAAGGAGTAAAGGACGCAGGGGAAATGTCGGAACAAGAGTTAAAAATGGCAATCAGACGGACAAGGAGGGATTATAAACGTGACAGTTAGTTTTAAGTTGATGATGGGAATGACGCTGTTCCATGCACAGACCATGAAGGAATTACGGATTGACAAGGTAATAGAACAGAGTTATAATGAAGATAGTCAAGAATACAAAGAGTTGTGCAAGGAATATACACAAGTGATAGGATTTGCAAGAGAACTTGACAAAACAGAGTTTGACAAAGAATTGATGAAGGAATTAGCAAGAGAGGCGAAAGAAGCACAGAAAGAAACAATTGAACAGATTGAACAGGTTGTAAAGAATTGCTACTATCAAGGAACAACAGCATACATATCTTTTGGTGGGTATATGATTAACCCAAAAGAGTTTTGTGCAATTCGTCTGGATGGGTTCGACATTCAATTCAACAAAAAGTAAAACAAACAAGAAAGGAAGAACAAACAATGGGAAAAATCAAATTAGCAAACATCAAGAATGAGATTAAGAAAAGCGGAACAAGCAAAGGCAAGTTTTTGTTTTTCAAAGAGGACAGCAAGGTAAGAGTAAGATTCCTCACCGATATGGAAGATGGACTTGAGGTATCTTTCCATGACAGTTTCCAGTTGGGAATCAATGTTCCATGTCAAGAAGTATTTGGAAGGGATTGCGAGTATTGCGAGAATGAGGATTTACGGACAAGAAACATGTATGTGTGGAGCGTATATGATTATGAAAGCAAGGAAGTAAAGTTGCTTATGGCGGCAGTCAACAATTGTTCTCCTGTTCCTGCGCTTGCATCTCTTTATGAAAGTTATGGAACATTGTGCGATAGAGATTATGAGATTAAGAGAATCGGAAAAGGACAGAACACAACATACAGCGTGATTCCTCTGGAAAAGATGAAGTTCCGAAACACAAAAGTGAAACCAATGTCCGAACAGGCAATGTTGAAATGTATTGACAAGGCTTATCCTGCGGACAATTCCGAAGATTTTGAGGACGAGGACGAAACACCGAAGAGAAACAAAAAGAAGGGTGCAAAGTCAAACAATAAGCCGATAAAAGGAAAGATGAATGAGCCAGAGGACGACAATGACGATTGGGATGATGAAGAGGAAGGACAGGACTATGAGAGTATGACAGCAAAAGAGTTGTTCCAGTTGTGTAAGGACAGAGACATTGAGTGCAAGCCAAAGAAAACAAAAGAATATTATATTGACCTTCTGGAAGAAGCAGACGAGGAAGATTCTGACGATTGGGATGATGAAGATTCTGACGATGATTGGGAAGATTAGAACATACAGAACAAAATTAAGGGGTTGATTTATTCAGCCCTTTTGTTATAATAAAGGAGTAAGGAAGGAGAACAACAGAAGTGGGTAATTATTTTGATTTACACAGACATGACGAAACTTCTTTCTTTGATGGATTCGGAAAACCAATTGAATTAGCGAGAAGGGCAAAGGAATTGGGATATACAGCATTAGGGTTGAGCAATCATGGAAACATAACAGGATTGGTGCAACACTGGCTGGCGTGTAAGGAGGTAGGAATCAAACCAATATTAGGGTGTGAAGTGTATTTCCAACCAAAGTTTAATAAGAGGAATCCGCAGAGAAAGTCATATCATTTATGTTTGTTTGCACAGAACAAAACAGGATATGAAAACTTGTGTCACATTATGACAGAAGCAAATGTAGAACAATTCTATTACAAACCGATTGTAGATTTTGGACTGTTGGAGAAGTATGCAGATGGGTTAATCTGTACAACAGCGTGTATTGCTTCTGCAACAAGTCAAGCGATTGTGAATGGTAATGTTGAAACAGCAGGAAAGTTGCTTGACAAGTTCAAGGATATTTTTGGCAACAACCTGTATGTGGAGATTCAGCCATACAAGATTGACAAAAAGGGAACACAACAGAAAACAGATTATGTTTTGATGAAGTTAGCAAGGGAGCGGAAAATCAAGTGTATACTAACATCAGACAGCCATTTTGGAAGTAAGGAAGATTTTGACACCTATTGTAAGATGCACGAAATCGGGAAAACAACACTTGATGTAAAGAACACATATTCAGAAAGGTATATGCCTAGCGAGTATGAAATAGAAGAACGATTTGCAACAATCTATAAGAACAAATTTAAGGATGCTTTTATGGTTGCAGAGATGTTCGTTGACAACTTAAAGAAGTTACAGGACAGTGTGGAAGAAGATATACTTTCACAATGCGAGTTGGTTCTGCCTAAAATTGAAACAAATGGAGAATCAAGCGAAACAGTGTTGCGTAAGATGGTGCAACGAGGATTAAAAAAACGAGGAAAGAATAAACGAGAATACATTGAAAGATGTAAACATGAATTAGATGTAATACATTATCATGGTTTTGATGATTACTTCCTCATGGTACAGGACTATGTGAACTGGGCGAGAGAACATAACATAGCGGTTGGACCGGGTAGAGGTTCGGCGTGTAATTGTTTGGTAGCTTATGCTATTGGAATTACAGATGTGGATAGTATCAAGTATAATCTGGATTTTAGCCGATTTATGCGTAAGGAAAAGAAGAAGTTGCCAGACATAGATGTTGATTTTGAAACAGACAGACGACAGGACGTTATTGATTATGTTGTGAATAAATACAAAGGACAGGCGGTACAGATTTGTTCTTATGGAGAATACAAGATTGACAACCTTGTCAATGACCTTGTAGGGGTATGTGGATTGCCTACAAGTGGTAAAGAATTAGATGAGTATGACAAGGAACAGAACAAAAAGGTGGTTGCAGAAATCAAACGATTTATACGAGAGTATGAAGAAGATGGCAGATTGAATATGCAGTTACTCATGGAAGATGAAAGAACAGAAGAGTATAACAGCCAGTATGACAACATTATGAAACACTTTTCCAAGTTGTTTGGAAAAATTCGGTATCTAGGAAAACATGCCGCAGGTGTGGCAGTGGTTGGTTCTGATATATCGAATTATACAGCAGTGATTCGCAAGGGCGATATGTTCAGCAGTAGTTATGACCTTAATGATTTGGAACATATTAATTGTACAAAGTTCGATATGTTAGGACTTAAAACAATGTCAGAGTTGCGAGAGTTGGAAGAGTATACACATCATGTTGTTACAGATGAAGATAGAGAGGAACAAGAAATATATGAGAGTTTCCGAGATGGGAAAACAGACGGTATATTTCAGATGGAGAAGTCAGCACCAAAGAAGATTCTGGACATGATACAGTGTGATTGCATTGAAGATGTGATTGCGGTTAATGCGTTGAACAGACCAGCACCGTTACAATTAAAGATGCACGAAACATACGCATATAACAAATTGTCTGGAAATATAGACAGAAGCACACCGTATTATAAGTATACGAAAGAAACATACGGAACGATGTTGTACCAAGAACAGACAGTTGAGGTTGCACAGAAATTAGGACATTTGACACCACAGCAAAGTTTTGACTTGTTAAAGATTATGAAAAAAGCAGAGAATCAGAACAAACCAGAGTACATACCAATCATTGAACAGATGAAGAAAGATTTTTTCAAAGGCTGTAGAAGTGAAGGACTTACGAAGGAACAGACAACGGAGATTTGGGCGAGTATGCTTATCTATGGTTTTAACAAAGGACACAGTACGGGGTACACGATTATCAGTGTAGATCAGATGTGGTATAAGATACACCATCCTGCCGAGTTCTGGTATGTCAAGATGAAGTATGCAGGGAATGATGCAGATTTGCACAAGTATTCACAGTTTGCGGTGAAGGACAATGCGGTTGTGATGTTACCCCATGTGAATTATACAGCAGAAACAAGTATGCGTATGATGGATGGGGAAAATGTTATACAGCAAGGGTTGAGCATCATTAAGGGAATTGGAGAAAAAGCGGCAGAAGCAATCGAACATGAAAGAAAGGAACATGGAGTGTTCCGAGACTATGATGATTTCTATGACAGGTGCAAAGGAAGAACAGTAACAACAAGAGTAATTGACATTTTAAAGGAACAGGGAGCATTGGAGTTTAACAAGCGGCGTTATTTGTCAAGGGTGGTAAAATATAACAGCAGTTTGTTGGGGCGTTAAAATGTTTCATGTGAAACGTACAAAACAAAGGTGGTGAGAAAATGGAACAGTATATACCAAAATATGAGTATTCGAACAAGGTTGATGAATTGAGACAGAACAGAGTGGAAACATCTTTTTACAAATATGGCTCTGCAAGACGTAACTTCGGCAGAGGATATGTCAATGCATTAGGAAGTAATGAAAAGTGCATAGAAGCATATAACAGAACAGGGAACAAGGAATATTTGCTCGATGCTATGAATTACCTTATGTTTGAATTTATGTACCCACAGAAAGATGGTGCATTTTTCAGACCGACAGAGAGCAATGACAGCGCAGGAATTGTTGGAATCAGCGAGAAAGAAATGGAGAGATTGAAAGATGGCTAACAAAACAAAGGGAATCAACAAAGCAGGAATTATGAAGTTGTGTTCCGAGATTGCAAAGAAAGAAGGAGAAGGAACGGTTTACAGTTTGGGAAGCAAAAACGGAGTGTTACGAATACCACGTTGGAGTACAGGTCTTTCAGACTTAGATGCCATCATAGGTGGAGGAATACCGAAAGGCAGAACAATAGAAATATTCGGAGCAGAATCGGCAGGGAAAACAACACTTGCATATCAGTTTTGCGCTCAACATGAAATGTGCCTTGACATTCCGATTGAAGGTACGTTCGATGCGAACAGAGCAAGGTTGTTTGGAAACACACCAAAGCAAATGTTGGTATACAGAGCAAGGTATGGAGAAAAGGCTTTCAACAGGGCAATCAGATTTGCGGAAGAGGGTATACCCATGATTGTGATTGATAGTGTTCCATCCATGCAACCGAAAGATGATATTGACAAAATTAGAAAAGCAGTGAACACAGATAGCGAACAAGAAATGAGGATAGGTGGAGTTGCAAGGCTCATGGACAAATATTTGCCCACACTTGAAGATGTGATTGAACAAACAGGAACAACGGTTGTGTTTATAAACCAGATTCGGGATAAGATGAACGCATTGCCTTTTGGAGATAACATACAAACACCCGGCGGTCACAAGTTGAAACATAGCGCAAGTCTTAGAATACAGGTTGCACGAAAAGGGTATATTGACATTCCGAACCATAACCCTTATAATAGTGCAAGTAAAGAAACAATTGGCATGATTATGAAATGCAAGGTTGTCAAGTCAAAGGTTTGCAATCCAAAGGGTGAGTGCGAGATACCTTTGTTTTATGACAGAGGGTTTGTGGATTTTGCAGACCTTGACAGAGTGCGAAAAGAAATAATGGAAGAACACAAGAGAATGTACAAGGAAATGTTAGAAGATTGATGCACTTTTATTGTATCAGATTTAACAGAACATACATTGGTGATGGTAGTGCAGAACATAGGTTTTTCGTTTATGCGGAAACAAAACTGAAAGCAGTGAAGAGATTCTGCGCTACCACAGGTTACAAAAGTGCTTGCATTATTTCTGTCCATGTGGTATCATAGAGAAAAGAAGGAGAACAAAACAAATGGGATTGATGGACGAAATCAAACGAGAAGCAGAAGGGAATCGAACAAAGATACAAAGCAGTCAAGAAGCAGAATTGGAACATAAGTTGAACGCATTGCATTATCTGGATAAGGACATCAAGAAAGAATTGCAGTTCTTAAAATCAGTAATGACAAGAGGGCAGGAAACAGCAGAGAGGAAAGGACTTCATGCGAGTGCTATTATTGTTTCCGATGATAAGTTCTGTTACAGACAGCAAGTGTTGAGTTTGTTTTACAAACAGGCACAGGGAGAACAAGTACCAGTTGGGTTGAAGCGGATATTTTCAGAGGGTGATGCAATCCATGAAAAGTGGCAACGATTGTTTATTCGTGGAGGGTATGCAGAACCGTTAGATTGTGATTATAGCAGATTCAATGAAGAATTTGACCTTTCCTATACGCCAGACATTATTTGTGATATAGATGGCGTAGAAATGGTTGGAGAAATAAAGTCAGTAAATACGTTCCAGTTTAAAAAACAGAAATATCATGTATCTGGAAGAAAGCAGTTACAGTTATATATGTATTTAACAGACATCCATGATGGCTTTGTTTTGTGTGAGGATAAGAACACACAAGAAATAAAAGTATATTTGTATAAGTTCAATTACAAAGAGGTTGAACCATACATAGCAAGATTGGAGAAAGTACAGTATTACAAACACAGGCTTGAAACAAAAGAGAAACTTGTGCAGAGACATGAAAGGTGTACAGGGTATCAATGTAAGATGGCAGAACAGTGTCCGATGCGTGAAGTATGCTACGGAAAGAAAAAGGAGAGATTGGAATGAAATTAAAAGAGTTTTTAAAAGAATATGTGTGTCCAAACACAATGATAAGGTTATGGAAGAATATAAATGGACATGAAAGATTATGTCTGTTTGATGAATGCGAACCGGTAATGGATTGGGAACTAATGCAGGATAACAGATATGAAAAACATCGTAATCTGAAAGTAATCGGAGTTACTGACATCTTGTGTGAAACATATTATGAGGCAGTAAATATTGTTGTTGAATAATTTACATTTAGGGGTTGACTTTGTGCAACCCTTTTGTTATAATAGAATCAGAACAGGAGAAAACAACATGAGTAAATATTGCAAGCCTATGGGCTTATATGTTACCTATTTGGATTGTATGGAATGTGAGGACAAGGAATGTATAACAAGACGAGAAGAACAAACAAATGTAAGTATGGAAGAACAATTACAGAGAAAGATTGCATCATCTGTACAATGTATGGAAGGTGCGAACTCACAGAAAGAAGAACAAGAAGGGATGAAAAAGGTTTACCTCTTAGTAGACATAGGAACTGAATTGTTCCTAGTGTTTGCTTCAAAAAGGGAAGGATATACAAAGAACATAGTTTTTCGTGTAGAAGTGGTGAAAGCAACAGTTGACAAAGATGGAATAACATATAACTGTGAAATCAATCGTTGCATGAATGATAAGACAGTGGATGTAAACAAGTATGAAAAGTTCTATATGTTCAGAAATTCAAACATTGATACTGGACACAGAGGGATAGACAAACAATATTATCCAGTGTTTACAACAAAGGAGGGATGCTTACAATGGCTAAGGGGATAACATGTGCGAATTGTTGTTATCTGGATAAAACAGAAAAGGTACAGACAGGGGTGATGTACAAATATGGTTGTAGAAGTCACCATGCGTATATGGGACACATTACAGGTTGGTTGAGTTCAGACAGTGGGCTAAAACAAATGGGGTGTAGTGAATCAAACAAATTATGTTTTGGGACAGTGTTTGGGGTGAGGAAAACCGAAAAGAATCTATCATGCAGATACATCTATCTTGGAACGGTTGGAAAATATTTTAAAAAGCGTTGCCTGTACAATCTGACATGGAAGCAGAAAGAATATGTTGACGATGATTGGATAGAGGGAAAGAACATACTCATATATGATTATCACAACCTATATGTGGTGTATCAACATAAAAACAGTTATGGATTGACAGGGGTTGAGAACCTGTTGAGAATGGAAACAAAAGAAAGCAAAACAATGATTCGTGAAGGAATTATAACAGTATTGCGAGCAGATGGAATTGAACAGGCAAGAAAGTTACAAAAGAAAGCGATTGAACGATGGGAAGAGGAAAGCATACTACCGTTCAATTAGAAGGAGGTGGAAGGGTTGCACGATTATGTCATAGGAATCGACCAATCTTATACAAGAACAGGAATAACGGTGTTAAAAAATAAAGAAGTTGTTGAGATGTTCAGCCTTGAATATGAATATTGCAATAACAATTCAGAAAAAAGAACAGCACTTGAAAACACGCTAAATGAAATTATGATAGACCATAACATAGTAAACCCATTGGTGATAACAGAACGTATCCGTCTGCGTTCACAGGGTTTCTTGTCAGAAGCATATATTAAGTCAACAGGAGCGTTGATTGCCACTATCATTGATTTCTTCCATTATTACAATGAAACCCCAGTGTACAGTGTTGATACACGCTCATGGAAATCTCAAATTGTAGGAAGTAGCAAACCGTTAGACAATCCGTATGGAATCAATCCAGAGAAGTACCGTACTATCTTGTATTTGCGTGATAGGGGGCTTTTAAAGCATATAGCCGAGGAATATAAGGGCAGGGGCAAAAAAGGCATTATAAGCGTGAAAATGGACGTTGTAGAGGGTGGCAAAAAGGTCAAGAAAAAAGTACCATGTGAAATCAATGATGACTTGGCAGATAGCTATTGTATTGCTATGTATGGATATTTACCAAAAGGAAAGCAAAAGTTAAAGGAGGAAACATTTTGATGAAGAAATTATTGGACAGCGAAAATAAGCTGTCCTTTTTTGTTTTAAAAATGTTTAAAAATTGTTTGACATTTGTTTTATTTCATGTTAATATAGTATCAGAACAAATGAGATAGGGGCATAGGAACATGAAAAAGAAACAGCAAGGAGACGTTTATATTACAGAGTTTGAAACTATTACAGAATTGGTTCATTTTATCGAAACAAACGAACCATATGAAAACTTTTTAAACAGGGAAAATGGTTGTTGTAGTCTGAGCGGTAGTTATGAATTTACCAAAACAAACAATTTTGAAGAAGCAAAAGACTTGTTATTGCATGGGTGGGAACATGGAACAAAGGAAATTAAAAAGCAAGTAGATGTGAAACAAACGGGAATCTCTACAAAACAAAAGAACGTTTATGATATAGTAGGGTATCAATGTTCCGTTCCAAGATATTTGCAGGGAATCCCAACAAATATGATAAATAGTAAACCTGTTCTACAGAAAAACAAAGTCATAACCATTAACAAAATGGCTAATTATAGTTGTAATGTTGACAATAAAACAATCATAAAAGAAAGTGTGAAAGTGTTACAACTTGTAAATCGGTTGGAAAAGCAGGGGTACCGTGTAAACCTCAGTGTAATTTTTGGTACATCTGAAAAGAATCAAGTTATCACAAAAGTTAGAGTTAAAAATGCTTCACAGCGTTTAAACATCAAACAAGTTGCTTTTCCATTGATTCACCCAAGTATGTTACGAAGAATCATATTAGCTGTGTGGGAACGTAGCAAAGAATGTTCCTACCGTGGTTTTGAGTTAGGTTATGGACGAGTTATGGACATAGGTACAATAAAACAATATTTAAACAAAAACGAATATCTAATACCTAGTGTTTTGGAAGAACAAGAAATCACAGATATTGAACAATATAAAATAAATTAAATAATTTATAAAATAGTTATTGACATATATATTTATATATATTATAATATATTATAGTTAAAGAATATATAAACAATAAAACAGAAAACAGAGGAAACAAATAAAATGAAAACAAGAACATTTGTAGAGGTTATTAAGAAAGACGAAGAACATGTTGTAGCAAGAACAAGAACAGATTTTGGTGTTGTTGATATTAAAAGAGTATTCAGAAAACATACAAAGGAAATAAGAGAGTTAAAAAAACAGGGTATTTATTGTTTTGAAATTCAAGGAGTTTTATATTGGTACACATTTAATGAACAAGGAATCGGAAGACAGTATAAAGAGCCAGAGAATTTCAGAGCAGAGGATAGAACAACAAATGAACTTCGCAGAGCAGGAAGAAAAGATAAAGTAATCATTGATGGTAGTGTAGAATTAAGAATGCCAGAGATTAAGAAACCAGAACCAAAAGATGACTGCAATGAAGAAGTAAAACATTGTAAGTATAATATGATTAAGGCTTGTATTGAAAATGACATTCCTGTTTACCTTGCAGGACCAGCAGGAAGCGGAAAGAACTACACACTTGAACAAATTAGTTGGGATTTAGGTTTAGAGTTCTATTTTACAAACAGTGTTCAGCAGGAATATAAGTTGACAGGTTTCATTGATGCAGGAGGAAAGTATCATGAAACGGAGTTTTACAAAGCATTTAAGGATGGTGGTATCTTCTTTCTCGATGAAATGGATGCAAGCATACCAGAGGTTCTTGTTTTGTTAAATGCGGCAATCGCAAATAGATACTTCGAGTTTCCAAACGGAAAAATCAAAGCACATAAGAATTTCCGAGTTGTTGCGGCAGGAAACACAGTTGGAAGTGGTGCAGATGAAATGTATACAGGACGTTTGGTATTAGACCAAGCAACTCTGGATAGATTTGCAATCATTGATTTTGGTTATGACCGAAACATTGAAATGCACATTGCAAAAGGAAACAAAGAACTTGTTGATTTTGTGGAAGCAATCAGAACAGAAGCAGAAACAAATGGGATTCGGGCAACATTCTCCTATCGTTGCATTGGAATGGTTACAAAGTTAGAGAAAACAGGACTTGAATTAAAGAACATCCTTGCAATCGCAGTATTTAAAGGAATGGAGAAAGATACCATTAACAATTTCAGATTGTATGCACTGAACAATAAATATAAAACAGCATTACAGGAATTACAGATGGTGGCTTAATTGTCACCTTGTTCTGTTTTAAATGTTCAAAGTTTTTATACAAAACGGATTGACTTATAACAAAACATATGTTACTATATAATTACAGTAAAGGCAAACAATAAAACAAAATGAGAAGGAGAACAAGTTATGTATTACACAATCGCAGTTTTAGAAGATGTACACAATGGACAGAGATTTGAATTTAACAAGAATGGAAATGAATACACCATTGGCTTATATGATGAAGAATCTGATACCTATGTAACAAAAGGTTACAGAACAAACGAAGAAGCAGTAAAGGTGTACCAGAGATTAACAGAAGCAGTTCTGACAGGTTGTTATAGTTTTGAACAAAGAAAACAATTTTTATAAAATGTGTTGACAAACAATCATAAGTGTTGTATAATAAAGTCATAAGGTAAAGGAAGGAAAACAACCCAATGAAGGAGGAAAACAAAATGGCAGGAACAAAGAAGGTAATGAGAACAGAGATTGAAAGTGGTGTGATTATCAGCACAGTAATGTTTACAGATACAGGAGTATATGAGACAATGGCATTTAACAATGCAGATGATATGGACGAGATAGATTGTGCAGAAACAGATGTGTATGCAAATGCTCTGGAACACCACATGATGATGGTTCATAAGTTTATTGCAGATACAGCAGAAACAGATGAAACAACAGAAGAACAGCCTACCAGTTTTGTTGTGGGTGGAGTGTATGAAACTCCTTCCATTTGTAACAGCGATTGTATTTTCTCCTATCGTGTGGAAAAGGTAACAGCCAAGACAGTTGTGATTGCAGACAAGTTCGGAAAAACAAAAAGATGCAAGATTCATAATGATGGAAGCGTACCATACATCTTTCCAGAAGGACAGTACAGTATGTGTCCGATTATCGAAGCAACAGACATTGTGAGATAGGAAGGAGGGGAACAGGGTGTACAGATTCCCTGTCTATTGGACAGATAAACTAAAGATAGATTACTTACAGAGGGTTATCCTCATACATAGTTATCTGTATTATGAAGCAAATAACAGTGTGTGGAGTGATAAACAGTATGATGAAGTTGCAAAACAACTTACCAACATACAGAACAAACATACAAAGTCATGGATAAAACAAAACACACAATATGGATATTGTTTTTATGATTTTGATGGAACAACAGGGTTTGACCTTTGGGGTAGGATGAACGAAAAAGACAAACAGTACATTTCAAATATAGCAGAAAGGTTGGTGAAAAGATGAACAAAAGCGTTGGAAGGGGTGAAAGATATGCCGTTAAAGAAAGGGCGTAGCAAATGGACAATAGCGAGGAATATGTGAGAAGTTATACTTTCCGAGTAAGTGAACAGGAAACAATGTTCAGAGATTTGTTCGGGAAAGAAGAATTTGAAGAAGTAAGGAAGAAGGGCTTTGCACAGAGCAAACCCTATTTACAATATCTGAAAGAAGAAACAGAAAGGAAGTTACGAGAGCAAGATGGTGATTAACAAAACATATGACATAGGACAGTGTAAGGTGGTAACAAAACATGAATAAACGTTCTACAAAGTTCTATCGGAAAAACGAAGCAGAGGTAATGAAGCGGCTTGGATTCAAGCCGACAAAGAATAGCGGTGCAGGATGGATTGAAAAAGAGGATGGACAAAATGAACAGTGTATCTGTCAGTTAAAATCTACGGACAAGCAGAGCATCAGCATCAAACAGAATGATATTCATATACTCGAACAAAATGCGGCTGTGGCTCACAAACTGCCCGTATTTGCCTTGCAGTTCCTTAATACTGGTGAAGTATGGGTGATGATAAGACCAGAGGATTTAGGGCTGGTACAGAGCCTTGTGGCTGGTGAAGATATTTCCGAGCAATTGAATGTCAACGAAGATTTGTTTTGCGGAACAGATTTAGGGGTTGACAATGGAGATGGAACAAATTATAATGTATTTGTAGGCGGTAGGAACGCAGGAAAGTCCTACCTCGCTCGGCAAGCCTACATGAAACAGAAAGGGAAGGAACGAGAACAGCAAGAACAAGAGTTCAAACAAAGAATGAAAGAGAAAAACAGAGAAAGGAGAAAACAGGTTGGAAAAGAAATTCAAACAAAAGGGCATTGCAACCTTTGAAGGGTTGAGCATTGGAAAGAACAGAACAGTACAAGTGAAGTTCAAACTCCGATATGACGAAATCCTAACAAGTGTTGAATTGTTACAGGGGTTGAACAATGACATTACGGTTCATGCAAAAACAGCAACAAGCAACCCAATGAGTTTGGGCATCTTCACCATAGGTTCTGTCAATTTTGACAAGGATGGAAATGCAACAATACCATTCAAGTCATTAGTGGACAATGTGAATCTTGACAACATTTGTGCTTTGGTGGATGAAGATTATATCCAGTTACGATTCCAAGCAATCATTGAACTCCCCGACAATAGCGAAGAAGGGGGTGCAGGAGAGTGGGAAGATTAACTTACAAAGAACTGTCAAAACAGAAGTTCAAGGAACAGCGCAATGTTGTGATTTCAGAAGCATTTGACAGAGACAACAATCCTCTTGGATATTCCATTGCGGAACAGTTGGTAACAGAAGAAGATGGAAAAGAAATCAAAGTGTTCCTTAAAGGAGGACTTGGCATTGTGGATGAAAAAGGATTGTTACAGTTAAAAGAAGCAGTTGACAATGCTTGTATCAAGTTAGGATTGATTACCGTTTGCGATTGTGAATGTTGCGAAGGGGAAAAATAAAAAGAAAAAGAAAAAGTTACAAAAACGTGTTGACACACAGAACAAGATGTGTTAAGATAGTAGTATCAAAGGAAGGGAAATAAAAATCCTTCTGGTGATAAACAAACAAAGAACAGCAAGAGAAGAAGGAAAGAACAAACAAGAGAAACAAAGAATCAAATTAAAAAGAAAAGGAGAAAAACAAAATGGCAAAAAATTGGATGGCGTATGAAGCCGCAGAAGCAATCATGGGTAACAACGTAGAGGAAGTCGCAGAGGTAGGTAGCAGATACCCACTGTTCACAAGAACCGTATCAATGGCAAACAGTGAGTATGTTCTTGGACTTCTGAAAGCAATCCCGAAGGTAACAGCAAGAGTTGTGGAAACAGGTCTGAAGGACATTGATGATGTGGAAACAGAAGCGGAAGGTGTAGAAGAGAAAGACGAAGCACCAAAGAAATCAGCAAAGAAGGAAACAAAGGCAACACAGAAGCCGAAGTCAAAGCAGGCATTTGAGGAAGAGGACGAAGCAGACGAAGATGATTATGAGAACATGACATCTAAAGCACTGTACAAACTGTGCTGTGACAGAGGTATTTCCTCACAGTGCAAGAAGCGTGACAAAGCATCCCTTATCGCAGTTCTGAAAGCAAATGATGGTGTGGCAGATGAAGATGAAGCAGACGATTGGGGAGATGAGGACGAGGAAGAAACAGACCCGTATGCAGGAAAGTCTGCAAAAGAACTGTTCAAGATGTGCTCCGATAGAGGAATCAAAACAAAGCCGAAACAGTCCGCAGATGCTTATGTAAAACTTCTGAAAAAGGCAGACGAAGCAGAAGCCGAAACAGAGGATGAAGAGGACGACGACGATGATTGGGAAATCTAATCTGACATAACATAACAAAATAATGAAATGATAACAAAGGCAGGGAGGTAGGAACAATGCTTCTCTGCCTTTCTTTATGGATTGGAGGATTGAACATTGAAAACAGAGGACATCATCATGTTAGATTGCAAGAAGGAAGGAAACAGAGAGTTAATAAACAAGTTCCTTTGGAAAGTAAAACCATGTGCTAAAATTCTGGAAAAGAACCATTACACAAGAACAGAGATAGCACCGATTGAGTTATTAGAACAGGTGTTGCATGGGTTGTGTGAACGATACCCATATAAATTGCAACAGATATATACATACAGCGAAGAAAAGAAATTCAAGTTTTACCACATGGGAGTGATTCATGTTACAGATATTTATGAGTGGATAGGGGATGTAAATGGCGTAACATTATGGGAAGTTGTTGCAAAGGCAATTATCAAGATTTATGCGGATTTGAAGAAGGAGAAAACAGAACAATGAAACAAATAACATTCTATACAGATGGTGCTTGCAGTGGAAACCCTGGCGAGGGTGGTTGGGCGTATGTAGAAGTTATTCCATGTAGCAATGGAATCAAAACAAATGTGGTAACAGGAAATAAAAAACAGACGACAAACAATGAGATGGAACTGACAGCAGTGTATATGGCGTTAGTAAAAGCCTTGAAGAGCAAAACAAAACAGGTCACAGTATATTGCGACAGTGCTTATGTTGTGAACGCTATTACAAAAGGGTGGTTACAGAACTGGCATAACAATGGTTGGGTAACGAAAGAAGGAAAGCCTATAAAAAACAAACATATATGGGAAAAGATGTATTTGCTTGTATATGAAAAGAAGATGAACATAACAATGGTAAAGGTCAAAGGACACAAGGGCGACCCCTTAAATGAACTTGCAGACAAAAGTGCAGTAGAAGCAAAACAAAGAATAAAGAATCATGGAGGGGTAAGGCAATGTTGATAGCAGAGAAGATATTGGAGAAAGATTTTCAAGGGAAAACAACAAAAGAAGCATATTTGAATTGTTGCAAATGGTTGTCTACAAATGTGATTGCTGTGAACAATTCAAAACATATTACATACAGAACAGAGAAGGTTGAAACAGACGATTGGAACAGAATAGTAAGATTGACGTTATATGTAACAGCAGATGAAGAAGAAATATGCGAAAGGAATTGTAATATCTGTAAAGAAGTAACAGGTAGTTTCTTTATGACGCAAAACAAATATATGTGTGAGGTGTGCAAAGTGCCACCGTACAGAAAGAGGTTAAAGGATAAGTTGCACTTAATCAAAGAAGAATTGAAAGGAAAGATATTATAATGATGAAAAGGAAGAACAAGAAAAAAACGAAACAAAGAGTATGCGTAGTGTTGTTGCAAACGCTGGCAGAATTGTTTGCAACTTTAAAATATGGGTTAGTTGAGGAATTAGACAAAATAGCCATAGTGATTCAAGTATTAATACCGATTGTGATTGCTAAGATGGATTTAAGCACTCCTAAGATGTTGATAGTGTCGTGTGTTCTGGTGGTATGTGTAAAGTACATTCGGGAAGTAGGATATAAATTGAACCATGTAACAGAGAGAGGGTTTCCGATTCCATTACAGAGATTTACGGACAGAGACGAGAATGGGTTCATTAGCATAAAGGAAGAAGAAACACAAGAAGCAATGCTTTATTTGTGTGATGTAGAGGACTATTTAAAAAGCAAAGGTTGGTTATAGTATATGAGTTATGCACCATGTAAGGGATGTGGAAGAAGGACAGTAAAATGCCATGCAGAATGTGAGGAATACAGAAAGTTCCAAGAAGAAAATGAGAGGATAAAGGGAAACAGGAAGAAGGACACCATCAGCCGTTCTACCATATTTAGAGCAAATTATCACAGTTAAGTGTTGACAATCCAAACAAACTCTGCTATAATAGAATCAAAAGAAGGAGTTGTGCTTGGATTGGCACAAGTAAGTGGTAGCCTTAAATGGAAATGCCTACCAATAAAATAAATTATCACGTTGCCGCTGTGGTAGCCATATATTAGTCGTGGTACAAGAAAATGTGTAAGTATATCCGTTTGACGTAACCGAGAAACGTCATGTAACTTGTAAACATATTGATTCATAAACTAAATATTGTGATTGATTCAAGCGGCAACGTGATTCATCATATAGAGACAGTAACAGACAAGGGCAACCTTGTCTTGTTGTGTATTTAGAGAACAAATAATAAAACAAAAGGAGGATAAGACAGAACATGGGAAGAAGGAAAGGAAGAGAGGTAAAAGAAGCAAGTGAGAATCTAATACCACTGAATGAGAGAACACCAGAAGAACGAAAACGGATAGCAATGATGGGAGTTGAAGCAAGGAAAAAGAAGAAGGAACAAAACATGGCGTTACAGAATTGTATGCGTCAGTTGTTGGAGATGAAAACAAACAGCGATAAAAAGAAACAAGTGTTACGTTCCTTTGGGTTCACAGATGAAGAACTTACGAACCGTTCCTTGTTGATGGTTGCATTGTTCCAGAAGGGATTGACAGGAGATGTTTCTGCAATCAGAGAGATTACAGACATGATGGACAAACTAGAAATGTTTGAAAACACAGGAAAGGTCACAAGCAATATCACAATCAATCTTGTTGCAAAAGGGGAAACATATCAACCGAATGAACAGGATGAACAAGATATATGGGATGCAGAGAACAGTACAGACTGGATGGAGGACAGCGATGATGATGAGGATTGGGGCAATGACATCTATGAAGGATAGCGGCAGAAAAGCGTCAGCTATTGAAATAGCGAGAGAATATGGGGCTACCCTAAGAAGTTATCACCTTAATATAGAAAATGGATTAAAAGGGCAAATAAACGGCTTACAGAGGTTATCTGTTTTGGAGTGGATATGGAAACACACAGAACAAAATGAATTATTTTGCAAGAACATATTGACAAACATAGCAGAACATAGTAAAATAGGAGTATAAAGAAATGAAGAACAAAATAAAAACAGCCTTGTTTGTAGTATCACAGATAGTAATGATAGCAAGTATAATCTTGTTATCTTGTTATATTATCAATCATATTACAACAAAAGGGAAACAGGAACAAGAAACAGCAGTTGTAGAAGAATATAAACCAGAACCATTGGAAATTGTGATACCAGAACCAAACAATATGGGTACAGTTACAATCATTACACAAAACCCAAACACAGGAGAAGAAGTCACAACAGAAGTCTATGGACAAATTAAGATTCTGAACAATGGGAAAAATGGAGAACAGCAACAGTATATTTTATATACAGAATAGAGGTTGAATATGAGCAGAGCAGAATTAAGAAGGAAACAGAGAGAACAGAAAAAGGATAACAAAACCTACACACTTACAGCAAGGGAGTTGGAACAGTTAGAACAAAGAATCAGAAGGGAAGAACAGCAAAAGGCAAAACAGGTGATTCTTGATAAGACAAATGTTTTAGCAGAACAAATACTAACAATGATGCTGGTAATTCCAACAAATGTGTTGGTGTCTGATTATTGGCAGAAGTCAGCAAAGAAGCGCATACCAAAGTTTGTAGATGATTGTATGAGCCTATATGAAGCATTTACAAGTGGTGTGGTGAAGATGTCCGAAATGGTAGCACTGACAGAAGAATATGCAGGAATCAAGTTAGTGCAGGACGAACAGTTTTCCATGTTTGCAGAAAAGGTGGGAGAACATGAAAAGTAAATTACAGAAGGACATAGACAGTTATGTAAGAAAGTATGCAAAGAAGCATAACATAACAAAAGAATACAAAGACATCATGGAGTATTGTTATTTGAATAACATAACATTGTTTGAGGTGAAAGCAAATGGCAACTGATGCAGAATTAAAACAAATACAGATAGATAAATACACAAGGAAGCAAGCAGAACAGTTTGGGATTGAAAACAGATTATTACAGTGTACAGAAGAATGTGGAGAACTCATACAAGCGTTAAGCAAGTATCAGAGAATCTTACAGGGAGATAAAACATGCCAGACAGACATGTGTCATGCAGAATATATGATAGTAGACGAGATTGCAGATGTGGAACTTCTGTTAGAACAAATCAAGTACCTATTAGGAAACGAAAGGGAAGTCAGAGAAAGGAAACTATATAAACTTGACAGGACAGAACAAAGATTGTTAGAATAGTTCTATGAGTTCATACAAGAATAGTATATAACAAGTATACAAAGAACAATAGAACATAACATACCATTTAGAACAAAGACAGAACAAAGAACATAGAAAGGGGCATAGAATACATGGTAACAAAAGCAAGTGGTATCAAGATAACATACAGAAACATAAGAGAGTTAAAACCATATAAGAAGAATGCAAAGAAACATCCGAAAGAACAGGTTGAAAGAATTATGAACAGTATTAAGCAGTTCGGGTTCTTTGAACACAGGGCAGTAGCAATTGACAAAGATGATTATGTTGTTGAAGGTCATGGAAGAATCCTTGCGGCAAAGAAAGCAGGGCTAACACAAGTGCCTACAATCTGTCTGGATGATATGACAGAGGAACAAATCAAGGCTTGGAGATTGATTGAGAACAAAACAGCAGAATCAAGTTATGATGAAACATTGATTAATGAAGAAATCAGTGAACTTCTAAAATCGGACATAGACATGGAAGTGTTTGGGTTTAGTATTGATGCACTGGAAGATGAAACAATAGAAGTTGAACCAGATGTACCATTCACAGAGATACTGAATGAAGAAAACAATTACATCGTGTTGAAGTTCAACAATAAGATTGATTGGCTCAATGCTATGGGATTGTTTGGAATTGAGAAAGCAAAGGCGTACCCAACAAAGAAGAAAGGAAACAAGAAATCATTCGGCATGAGAGCAGGAGTAGGAAGAGTGCTAGACGGTCAGAAAGCGTTAGAAAGGGTGACAAGTAATGAAGTATAAGGGAAAAGAAATCATCGTTGCTTGTCCGTCTTATAAACGGTATAAGGTTGAGACACTAAGTTATATTCCTTTCTGTAAAGTTTATGTTGCGCCAGAAGAATATGAAACATATTTAGAGTTTAACCCAAAACATAATGGGAATATTGTTAAGTGTCCGAAAGGGGTGCAGGGAAATCTGTGCAGAGTAAGAAATTATATCCTTGACACAGAGTTTGAAAATGGTGCAGATATTGTTTTATTGATCGATGATGATTTACGAGCAATCGAACATTTTGAAATGTCAGAAGACGAAGCATATGCGTATGAAAAGGTCAAAGTAAAATCAGATGAAATACTAGATTTCTTATATCGTTATTCTTTATTGTGCCATGACTGGGGTTTTAAATTCTGGGGATTGAATTGTAACAGTGATACAATGTCTTATAGGCAGTATTCACCATTCAGCACTACATCCTATATAGGAGGTCCTTTCCAGTGTTTTTTAAAAGGGAATGAACTTAGATATGATGAAAGACTTCCATTAAAAGAAGATTATGACATGACTTTACAGAACATGAATCTGTATAGAGGGGCATTGAGATTGAACAAATACCATTATGTGTGTAGGCAGTCAGAACAAAAGGGCGGTTGTGCAATGTACCGTAATATGGAAAGGGAAAAGGAACAGTTTGAGTTGTTGCGTAAAAAGTGGGGAAGCAACATAGTAAGGTTGGACACATCAAACAAAGGACGAAGCAAAAAGAATAGAAAGTACATTGACTATAATCCAATTATCAAGATACCTATTAAGGGAATCTAACAGAGAGAGGGGCAGAACATTGTTTCTGTCCTTTTTTATTTTATTACAAAATATTTACAAATAACTGTTGACTTTCTGTTATATTGTGTTATAATATAATCATCAAAGGAAGTAAGAAAATAATAAGTGAAGGAGAACAAAACATGAGTGAGAACAAAGGTAACAAATTAGTTGTAGATGACATTGAGGTTATCGTAAGAGGTATTGCGAACAAACCGTATTATGAGATTAAGTACAGAGAAGTCGGGAACGATGATTATAACATCGGCTTTGGTTCGTATGATTTAAACAATGTCCTCAAGTGGAAAGAAGAAGAATTTGAGGTTGTTTCCGAGAAAGCGGCAAAGGAAGTAACAAACGAGCAGATTTTGAAACATCTGAAAGAAATCGAGATTGCACAGGGTTGTATTGCAAATGGAATCAATACATTGTTCAGTGTTATGAGTGAAAGAAAGGAACAGTTAAAGTTAAGCAAGTGCGAAGAGGGAATAATTAAATATGGACAGATTGCACTCGGTTGTCTCACAGAACGCATGATTGATATTTCTGGAATGAATGAGGAATTAAATAGACGTGAGAAAGAGATGCAGGCATTTGAGGAAGAGGACGAAATAGACGAAGATGATTATGAGAACATGAAAGGTTTTGTTGATTTCTTAAAAGAAATTTTTGAATAAACCTTGACGAACAATAATTGAATATGGTATAATATGATAGACAAAACAGATAAGGTTCGGTGTACATCAGATTGTGTACATTTGCCACTTATCTGTTTTGTGCATATTAAAACAAAGGAGCAAACAAACATGGATGTGAACATTGAAGTGTCAAACAGATTTGCTTCTTTTCTAACCGATTGGGATTATGAACAATACCTGTTATTGGGTGGGTATGGTAGCGGAAAGAGTTACCATGTAGCATTGAAGATTATACTAAAACTTCTGGAAGAAAAACGAACAGCATTGGTGGTAAGACAAGTGCGTGAAACAATCAAAGAATCTTGTTTCGCATTGTTTAAAGAAATCCTTGAAAAGATGGGGTTGTTATCAGACGAAGCGGTAAGAAACAATCACAGACCAAAGGGGGACAAAGTGGTTGCGATTTCTAGCCCTTTGGAAATCCGTTTTCCGAATGGTTCAAGAATCATATTCCGAGGAATGGATAATACGGAGAAAATCAAGTCCATTCACGGTGTCAGCATTGTTTGGATGGAAGAATGTAGCGAAATCCGTTATGAAGCATATACCGAATTGCTAGGGCGTATCAGAGAGCCTAAAGTGACGTTGCATTTTATCTTAACAACAAACCCTGTCGGCAAGGAAAATTGGGTATACAATACCTTTTTTGTGCATACAGATGATAAAGGAAGAGAGAGAACAATACAAAGTCCAGAAGAGTTTTACAGACGTAGAACATTGGTGAACAAAAAGAATGGTGTTTATTATCATCACAGCCTACCAGATGATAACCCGTTCCTGCCTGTTTCATACATTCGCCGTCTGGATGGATTGAAGAGAACAGACAAACAATTGTGGGTTGTTGCAAGGTGGGGAAGGTTTGGAGCGAATGGAACAAGGGTACTTCCGAACTTTGTTGTTGCGAAGGACAGCAGAGAGTTCAAACGGAAGGTGAACAGCATTTCTTCGCAATTCCATTTCTTTGGTCTTGATTTTGGTTTTGAAGAGAGTTACAATGCGCTTATCAGTTGTTGTGTTGATGATGCAAACAAAGTGCTGTACATTTATGATGAAGTGTACATGAATCAGATAACAGATGATAGATTCTCACAGAGACAAGATGTTCGTGCAGTAGCGGAGAGGGCAGGAAGATGTGAAAAGCCTATTTGTGCAGATAGTGCTAAAATTTTGGTACTTAACCATGTTAAATACTGGGAAGCCCTTAGAGCCTTAAATACCGTAGCGTGACAATTTTAAGGATTGGGTAATCAGTAGTAGTTTAAAGTAAACGGAGGATTTTGATATGAAAGTGAAACAAATAAATAAAATAAAAGGGTTTGAACATATAAACGATGGATATTATGTTTCTTATGATGGAAGAGTATTTTCTCTTAGAACAAACGGAGGAAAGGTTGTAGATGTCTCTCATAGAAAAGAATTAAAGCAGTATGAGAAAACAGGTGGTTATTTGAATGTTGCTCTTACAACAAAACACAACAAAGTAAATTATGTTAGGGTAAACAGATTAGTTGCAAAGGCTTTTGTAAAAGGAGAAACATCAAAAAGAAAATATGTTAATCATAAAGACGAAAATAGAAAAAATAATAATGCAGATAATTTGTGTTGGGTGACTCCAAAGGAGAACAATGATTGGAGTTTATCAAAGAAAGTTTATATGTATGATAGCAATGGGTATTTTATAAAAAGTTATATCTCTACAAAAGAAGCACATTATGATGGGTTTAATAGCTCACATGTTGCAAATGTATGCAGAGGAATTGAAAGACAACATAAAGGATATTTGTTCTCATATCAAAAACTAACGAAAGAACAAGCTATTCAACGACTATCGAAAACACATTATGTTAGATATCCAAAATGTAATGGAAGTGAGTAGAGTACACACAAGCGTGTGGAAAAGCATGGAGCAGAAATGCTAAGATATAGTCTAAACTTATATGAAAGTATAAGCAGTTCATAAGAGAACGTGTATAGAGTAGCGATCTATACAGAATATATTGGAGCCCAAAACAATTCAGTTTTACAGACAGCAAGGGTACAACATGTATGGAGCGAAAAAGTACATTGGAAGTCGTTTACAGAACACAAAGAAGATGAAACGATTTAACAAGATAGTTTGTTCCCCTAGATGTAAGAACACAATCCGAGAGTTGAAAGACCTTACATATAAGAGGGATTCAAGGGGCAATGCAATCTATGATGAATTTAACATTGACCCACATACATTCTCTGCGTTGTGGTATGCGTTGGACACATATACCGTTGCAGATGTGAAGGAGATTAAAACAAACAGTAAAGCAGGATAATGTTTCATGTGAAACGTAGAGCAGAAAGGAGAACAGAGAGAGAATGAACACATTGAGAAGTAAAACAAAACAAGTAAAAGGCATCAGAGATTTACAGAAACAGAGTTTTGAGAAATCAACAGATGATTACATGGTGGGGTTGTATAATGGGTTAGAGATGGCAACAGCGATTCTGGAAGGAAGAGAGCCAGAGTTCCTAGCCTGTGTAAAAGAACCACCAGTAATAGAGAAAAAAGAAGAACAGACAGGACGAACGATAGCAAGTGGAATAAGGAGGGTATGAGATGAAAGATGTTATGCAAAAACAGTTGGAAGCTGGAAAAGAAGCAATTTTTAACATGAAGCTAAAGAGAAGTCAGTTTCTTGTGAAAAACATGACAGATGATATGATTACAGTAAAACTAGGAAACAATGAAAATGGTTCTGTGATTGGTGCAGGAAGTTGGGAGCGTGTGTTTAATAACATAGACGATAAAACAACAGGAACAGCAGAGAGTACAAACATTGTTAAGGTAACAAGTGTTGTTGCAGGTATGGTAGAGGTTGCATCTGTTGATTTTTAGGAGGTGATGCAATGCAAGACAAACAACAAATATATGGCAGAAACGACATGGTAATGTTGTACAAACATAACAAAATATATGGAAGTTTGGGGTTGACAGAACAATTTGTTTTTGATACAATAAATGGAGAAAACACAGTTGTGTTGAATAATCCAAAGGTAGGAAAGTTTAAAGATGTTGTAACAGATTTAAACATCTTAGGTAATTCACATCAAGATAGTACAACTGGGAAGCAGTTGTTTAAACTAACAGACAATTATTTACATGCATATTTTTATCACGGAGAAAATAAAGAAATTGTACCATATTCTAGTAATGCTGTGGTGTATTTGCCCTGTGAACCAAACACAACCTACACAATACATGGTAGAAAAAATATTAACAATGATATGACAAGAAAAAATAGGGTTGGTTTAACATCGGAACTCCCAGCGTTTAATGTTAAGATTACTAAAACGGCTGAAACAACATTAGATAAACCTTTAACTATTACTACCGAAGAAGATACAAAATATCTTGTTATAATGGCTATTACCGATGGAGAGATTGGGAAGTTAAATTTTGATAAGGTTCTTGAGAATAACACATCTAAGCTTATGGTGGAGGTTGGAGACAAAGCATCTCCTTATGAGCCATACACAGGAGGTAAACCATCCCCATCACCCGATTATCCACAAGAAATCAAGAACGTTGGAAAGTGGAATGAGGAAACACAGAAGTATGAAGTGGATGTGAAAGTTACCAACGCCGAGCAGAATTGGAGCAAAGAGCAAGTCCTCACTCTCACATCCGACCGTCCTATTACAAAATGGGACAAGCTTGTAGAACAAGATGGACAGATTGGGTGGTTGTATGGAAGTAAAAAATCCGTATTAAATGAAAAAACAAGTTGGAAAGTTTTCCGTATAGACCCTAATGAAGAGGATAATTTCACTTTTTCAACGAATATTATTGGTTCATTGGGTGGAAATCAAACAAGCTTTTGTAAAACATTTAAAAATGTCAATTATGCATACGCCAAAGAACATAGAGGAAAGTATGGATTATATAGCGATCATGTGGAACAAAGAGTACCGACTAGATATTTTAGACAACCAAATGAATCGGTTCAGACAATAGAACAATGGAAAGAATGGCTGATAAATAATCCTATAGAATTATGGCATAAATCAGAAACAGAATTCATTCCACTTCCGCAAGAAGAACAAGATGCAATCCGAGCATTAACAACCTACTATCCAACTACAGTAGTCACAGTAGACGGTGGAGAGTTACCAGTAGGCATACAAGCAACATATAAACAAGTAAATAAATAGGGGTGGTATAAATGAGTAAAATAGAATTTTTAGGAATGTTGGTTTTGTGTTTATCCTCTTTGATTGGATTGTTTGTGATGTTGTTTAAACCATTGAATGATAACACTAAGGCAATGTCTATCCT
>ENA-UPXC01000828-UPXC01000828.1-human-gut-metagenome-genome-assembly--contig:-NODE-828-length-49619-cov-4.932138_pt1 | contig 49619 bp, 47 predicted proteins | sample MGYA00250047_ERZ773371 | MGnify/ENA primary metagenome ERZ773371 (study PRJEB29103, sample SAMN06111975) | human gut metagenome | biome: human gut; feature: ankylosing spondylitis patient; material... | reverse complement strand
GTCCCGTATATAAGGATTCTCCTCTCAATATTCCTATAGCAAACTTATGGATTGTTGAAATATTTGAACGATCAATATCCTCTACAAATTTGAGATATTTTTCTCTTCCCGTTAATACGAAATAGTTCACAAACATTTGCTTTAATCTTTTTTTCATATTAATTGCTGCATCATTTGTAAACGTCACCATTGCTATCTCATCTGCTATATTAGAAACAGCATCCACTTCTTTATTACAGAGATATGCAATTCTGGAGACCATCGAAAATGTCTTTCCTGTTCCAGCCCCGGCCTCAACTAAAATATCATGCAAAGTAGATGCGTGCTCTACTTCGTATTGCTGCAGGTTGAATGCAGAACACTCTGAAAGCGTTCTTAACAAATCGTATATTTGAGGTGTTACTTTTCCTTCTTTAACAACAATTTTTTCAGAACATTTTGACTCCAACAAATCAATGTGGTACATTTCAAAATTAAACATTCTAAAACAATCATCATCTTTCTCTTCTGAAATTCCCTTGTAATATCCCAAATATAAATTATTTTTTTATAATCCACGTTACGTTTTCTTAAACCATCATTTAAGCATCTAATAATATTTTTGTAGCAAGCACTATCCCCAACAAAAATAATGCTTTTTACCCCCATAAAATAAGTATCAATCATCTCTTCAACTTCTGTTATATTAGGCATATCTGGTATAATATACAATTTCGAATAGGGTAACACCTTGCCGCCTTCAATATTCTCTTTAATATTGGGTTCAAGGCTTCTTCTAATACGAAACATTAAATCATAAGAAAAATCAGAATGTGGAATAACGCTATTAACTTGAAAAATATTGATTATTTTATTATTTAACCGTTCACGATCCTCTAAGTCTTCTTTAAAAATAGTGTATTGTTCCTCCGAAACAATATCTAAACGACTACTTTCATACTCGGCTTTACTAATAAATGGGTAACATACCATGTCTAAAACCAATGGGCTTACATTATATTTCTCGCTTATTTTATTGAGTATGGCAAATCTATAAGCTCTCGCTTGCTTTTTCGGTGATGTCTGTGGCTTCTCATAACCTTCTACATCAATATTATCAACACCGTTTACTATAATCTTTTCAGTGAGCCACCCCTTAACCTCAATTACAACAATACCAAGGTTTTCTGCCATAACACAAAAATCGTACTCTCTACCATTGATTTCTCTCTGGTTATACACAACCATATTACTTGGCAAGTATTCACTTAATTTATCCCAAACTTTCCCTTCCCCTTTGAAGAATGGTTTTTCATCAATCATTTTTGCCATAATAAAATCCTCATTTTATCTATATTTCCAGTCATTACATCCGTATCGTATTCTTCCAGATATGTACTTACTCTTTCCGCAGAATCAAATTCAGCCATTTCTGCTCTCCCCTTTCAGGTCTTGCATCACCTGTGATCCAATATTCTTCTATCTGTATACCGGTTATATTCCGTATAAATTCTGTGAACGATTCTATCGTAAAATCAGTAAAATACCGTCCGTTTCGCTCTCCTTCAAAATCCCCATATTTGAAAGAAGTATATATGATGCCACCCATTCGCAATGCATCCGCCATTTTTAAAATCACCTGATGTAGCTCTTCTTTTGATAAATGTAGAATGGAAGCACACGCCCAGATGCCATCATAGGTATTCTTTTCACTCAACTCCTGAAATAACATGTGTTGAACTTTGATTCCCGTATATTTACTGGCACACCCGCACATTTCTTCCGATCCATCAATAGCTGTTACATGTAACCCTGCTTGCAGAAAATATTTCGTATCTCTTCCTGAACCGCAGCCAAAATCCAACACATTTTTCCCTGATAATTTTTCTATAAATCTGTTCTGAATTTCATTGAAGTCAACTGCTACCGTGCCCGCGACAAATTCTTTTGCATTTTGATTATAGTAGTCCAAAGTTTTATTATTCATACGCTTCTGATCCCTGTAAATTGTAACTTTTTATTGTATTTTCACGCATTTTGTCATATGTATTTATTATACCAATTTAAGGCAACAACGTAAATATAAAAGGCCGACATGTAGCCGACCTTTTATATTTCACGAATTTCCTCACCAAAAAGAATACTGTTTAATATCTTCTTTTCTTTCCAATTGTTCAAATATATTCATCACTCTTCTTGCGCTTTTCCGTTGTTCCCGCCTTTTTGCCTGCTGATAATAATGTTTTTCGCGTTTGGTTTTCTGTGGAAGATTTCTGTAGTCCTCTTTTTCTATCTTCTTTGCTTCATCGTGTCTGTAAATATATTTAATATGCTTATACGGCGATTGCTCCCACGGCACATCCATCTGCAAATGATAATATGCCATCTTCGCCTGCTCCATCGTCAGTTTCTGTCCCTGAAATGGTGCATGGAACAGCTGAAACCAGTCTCTACGTGGTCTATACACAATCTTCCAGGCTGCCATATCTGTCAGAATATATAAAGCTGACTCATCATATGCAATTTCCATATAATATCTGGCTGCAAATTCTTTGATCTGCATAACCTGATTGCGGAAGGGTTCTGGATAAGCACTGAGTTTTTCCTGATTTACAATATATTTTATAACTGTCTGAAGATTCTTCTCCTTCTTCATAACATCACATTTTATAAGTTTCAAATCATCGCCATTATTTTCACGTATTTCGCGTAGCAGCCGCATATTTTGCTCTGATGCCTTTAATAGAATTCTCCAATCGCAAGAATCTGTATGTACATTTATATACTGTCCGTTATATTCTGTCTGATAGTTGAATATCCCAAAAATCTCCGGCAGATTCGGCTGTATTTTTCTGTACATGGTTTTCATGTTACAACAATATTTACATGGCTGAAAATGTGTGATTTTATGATCGTCCATATCAAATGCTTCTATGTGTGATTCATGGATTCTGGAAATATATGGACATCCTGGTCTGTGATAAATATCAGACTTCCGACTCATCTGTGCAATCATAGGTACCTCCTTCTCTGCAGTAGACTGCCCCTTATTTAATTCCATTTTATTGCACAAGCTGTCCATTAAAAAGGATAACAAGAAAGCAGAAACCGTCCATTTTCCCGATTTCTGCCTTTCAGCTATTTTTCATAATTTTTCACAAACTCTTCCGCCGTTTTCCTCATCTGTTCCACCACAGATTCCGGTCCGATCACTTTTACTTCTTTTCCAAGGCCAAATATCCACCCGAAGAACTGCGGACTGACGTTTACATCCACACTGAATACGCTGTGTTCCTCATCTGTTGGATGAAAGATAATGTCTTTGCCAAAGCGGTCGATAAATACGCCGCACATGCGGTTCGGAAACTGGATCTGTACCTTTTCTTTATTTCCCTGATACATTCCGAATGTAGCCTTTGCATAAGCTGCCATATCAAACTGGTCAATAATTTCTTTTCCTTCCCGCTTTTCTTCCAGCATTTCAATCTTCATCATCTTGTCCACCCGGTAGTGCTTGCATTTTCCGCTTGCACCGTCATATGCCACAAGATAATAATTTTCATCATCCCATGTAAGTGCCCAGGGGCTTACTGTGATCCAGTCTCCATTATGTCTCGGAACCAGCTCTTTCTTAATGTTCCACTGATAATACTTGAATCGGATCTTCCGGTTCTCAGAGATTGCCCGGTGGATATCATCGACTCCATAATATATAGTCTCATTCATGGTTTTGATTCTGCCCTGTACAAACACCTGACGCTGCAGCTGCTTTGCCTGATATTCACTGACAAATTTCTTGATTTTTCTGATCAGCGCAGAAGATTTCTTCTCTGTGATGAACTTTGATGACTGGATTGCATCGATCAGAAGCTTTACTTCTGCCAGTTCAAACTCTCTGGAAGCCACATGATAATAGGTCTCCCTCCCTTTCTGCTCTTTGACGATTTCGATTCCCAGTTTGTCTGTCATATCATCAAAATCCAAATAAATGCTTTTTCTTTCCGCCGTAATATCATATTTTCCCAGCTCCTGTATGATCTGCGGCATGGTAAGACTGTGTTCCTCATCCGTCTTCGCCAGCATGATCTGTACAAGATAATATAATTTCAATTTCTGGTTCGTTCCTCTGGCCATCGTTACCTCTCCATCATATAAGCAGGCTATTTGCATCAAGAAGAAATTCTTTCACACCCATCATCAGATAACCATTTTCATCATAACGAGGCTTCATACTTTTTTCGACAATGATTATCTTCTTGAAAGAATCCATTGTATGTTCAAAGGATAACGTTTCCTGTTCATACTTTTCCTGGCTCGGAATTGCATACGCAGACTGAATATAGTATTTCTTGCTTCCCAGTGACGCAATAAAATCTATTTCACGCTGTACACGTATTTCTTTTCCGTCTGTATCTTTTTCTCTGGATTCCACGGTTCCTACATCTACCTGATATCCCCTGTACCGTAATTCATTATAGATGATGTTCTCCATAATATGTGTACCCTCGATCTGCCTAAAGGACAATCGAGCATTACGAAGTCCCACGTCTTCAAAATAGATTTTGTACGGAGTACCTATATATTTTCTACCTTTAACATTATACCTTTTCACACGGGTAAGCATAAATGCCTCTTCGGCGTACCCGATATAGCGATCCACGGTTGCATCGCATATTTTTGTTCCATGTACTGTATTCATAGTACTTGCAATTTTTCTTGGATTTGTAAGTGTTGAAATGCCAGAGGCAATTACATCCATTACCTCTGCGAGTACAGTCTCATCCTGCACAGAATACCTGTTAACAATATCTCTCAGATATAGATTCCGCATCTGTGAAATCAGATAATTGGTCTTCTGTTCCTCCGTAGCCATAAGAACAACCGCCGGAAGTCCACCATAGACAGAATAGTCATCGTAGGCTTCACTCCTATCACCTTGCTTAAAAGCATAGTATTCAGAAAATGACAGCGGAAGCACGTGAACTTCATCGCCTCTTCCTTCAAACTCTGTCAGAATATCTTTTGATAAAAATTTTGAATTGCTTCCTGTCACATATACATCAAGATTATCTTTTCGCAGAAAACCATTCAGTACAGATTCAAAAGCACCAAGTTTCTGTACTTCATCAAGCAACAGATAGTACATACCTTCTCCATTTATCTGTGGCATTAACCAATTGATGAATCTGGAAGGATCAACCTTCCGATCTTCCTTTTCGTTATCAAGCACAATCGGATTTTCACCAATCTTGATCAGATCTTCTGCAGAATCAAACGCGAATTTGATGATATGATCGTCTGGAATATTTTCATCAATCAAATGCTTATAAAATAATATATTCAATAAATAAGATTTTCCGCTTCTGCGAATTCCAGTTATTACTTTAATAAATCCATTGTGTTTTCTTACGATAAGTCGATTAAGGTATACGTCTCTATTAATTTCCATAGTAACCTCCATCTAATTTTTTTGCCGGAATCGGCGCTTTTATAATATAGATTATACCCATCGTGCTGGAAATATACAATAGATTTATCTAATTTTTTTGCCGGAATCGGCATTTTTATAACATGGATTCTACACCTCCACCATTCCACTTGCCGCCAGCACCCGTATCACAAACACCTTGGTCTCTTTTTCAAATGCAATCTTCACTTTTGTCTCATCCATCTGCACAACCACGCCTTTGCCGAATTTTTTATGGGTGACGATCACTCCTTCACCCAACTGCTGTACAAATGCCTGGTAGTCTTCTTTTGATATGTTCTTCGGCGGTTCCGGTCTTGTGTTCAGTTGCTGGAATTTTCCCATTGCTACCGTTGCCCCGATATTTTTCTTTTCCGGCTCTTTTCCCAGCAGTTCCATGCAGAACTTAGATGGCTGATTTTTCATGGTAAAGACGAGCAGACGGTTCTTTGCACGGGTAACACCTACATAGAAGAGTCTTCGGTCTTCTTCATAGGCTTCGATCTCTTCTTTTGGTGCATTTTTAAGACTTTTAGGGATCTGATCCGGGAGAATTCCGTCTATCACATCCAGCAGATAAACCGTATCATACTCCAGCCCTTTGCTTGCATGGATCGTGGACAGAATCAACGGACAGGCTGGATCCTGCTCCTTGGTCTCCATGATCTGCCGCAGTTCCTGCAGACGCTCCACCAGGCGAATCGGTGTGTCTTCCATAGCTGCCAGAATTCTCAGAGTGTCCAGCTTCGTATCTTTGACCTCGCTTCTGGTCAGATAGTCCTGATATCCCATGAACTGTGTGATTCGATGGATAGCCCGCACCGGCGGCTCTTTCAGCAGATGCTGCATATGAGTCTGAATGGAACGGATACTGCCTTTCACATATCCATCCACCCCTTCGCACTGCTGCGCCGCATCCCATACAGAGATCTGTTTCTCCTGACTGATCTTCACGATTTCCTGCGCCAGTTGTCTGCGAATATAGGTATTGAGCTTATAATACACCTGTAAAAATAGTTCTGTATCCGCAGGATCCGCCGCAAATCTAAGGATATTGCTGATATCCTGTACTACTCGATGAGTAAAAAATGTCAGCTCCGCATTTCGCATCCGATAGGGGATCCCCTTTCGCTCCAACAGGTCGATCAGCGGCAGCGCACATTCATGCTCCCGGTAGAGAACTGCTGTCTCCGTGGTACATCCTTCTGCCACCTTTGCCAGATAGGCATACTGCGCTTTTCTGGTTCCTACCGGTATCTCTTTGATCTGCTGCACGCTTTCTCTGAATGCACGCATATGCTTTTCATGGCGCAGGGTGTTTTTCTGTATAAAATGATCTGCCGCCGCCACGATATTTGCATCTGACCGGAAATTTTCCTCCATCAGCAGTACTTTCGCGCCTCTATGCCGCTGTTCAAATTCCAGAAGTGCCTCCGGGTAAGCCGCCCGGAATCCATAGATGCTCTGATCCTCATCACCGACCATGAACAGATTTTCCATGCGTGCTGCCAGCAGTGCAATGATCGCATGCTGGATCTTGGAGGTGTCCTGTGCTTCATCCACACAGATGTAAGGATACAGCTCCTGAAAATACGCCAGCAGCCAGGGGATCTTCTTCAGCATCACATAGGCATAGACCATCTGATCGTCATAATCGATCATCTGCAGTTCTTTCAATTTGCTGCAATATTCCCGGTAGATAACAGAGATCTTGCACTCTGCCCCTTCATCCAGAGCCTCGATCTCGTCCTCATTAAGCATCATATTTTTAATGTAGGTAATCAGCATGCGGATATTTTTCAGATCTCCGTCTGTGGGATATACCCGTTCCACCCGTTGGTAGATCTCTGCCAGGATACCTGCGATCCGATTTTCATCATTCAGAAGCTGATGGGGCGTCTTCCCTGTTCGATAGCCATAATATTGCAGCACTTTGGCACAGATGCCGTTGATAGTTCGAAATTCCAGCTGCTCTGCCAGTTCCGGTCCAAATTTCGCCGCAAATCGCGCTGCCATATCCTTTGTAGCCGCCACGGTATAGGTCACGGTCAGGATTCGCCTTGGATCGATGCCTTTGCAGTGGATCATATAACCAAGCCTTGTTACCAGCACCGTTGTCTTGCCAGATCCCGGCACCGCCAGTAGGAGGACCGGTCCTTCTACGGTCTGCACTGCCTGCTTCTGCTGTTCATTTAATTGGATAGAAAATCGCTGTTCAAATTCCTGCCAGGTCATTATGTATTTCTCCTATTTTTACATATAATATATCATCTGTAAAATATATAAAACTGTTTATTTTCTCATTGACTATAAGTAGTTTTATGTTATAATACAGATAGAGGATAGCAGCATTGACTAGCTATCGTGGTGTTGAAGCAATTAGTTGTTTCGGTACGCAGTTAATTGTGGAACCTGATCTTGGGTTATGCGACAACCTCAAACCGAATAGGTTCTTATGAACCGAACGAAAACGCTTTGCAAGAGCCTTGCATCCGCAGGGCTCTTTATTTTCCACAAAGGAATGATGTCTATGAATCTTTTACAGCAATCTGCTTTGGCATGGAAAGAAATAACCGAATATCGATATTCACTTATATACGGTTACAAAAAACAGTTATATCCTCTCCATCTTACATTTTCACTTGAAGATTATCCCCATCTGGCAGGTTTTCAATATATGAAAGATCTTTCCCTTCCCAATTACAATTCCTCAAAAATAGTGACTCGTATGTATCCCTTTTTCACCAGTATAAAAGCTGATTACATTCTCTCAAGTCATTACAAACTTGATAATTTTATATTTATCATAAAAGCTACTGCAAAAGATGAATTAAAATGTGATTTTGTTTGTTGCTCAATATTTGAAAAAGACGATCAACGTAATTACGAAACCAATCAACGTTCTCGTACTCTGTTAAGAAAAGAACGAATCCATATTCCGTCTGGCACATCAACCATCTTATTCAATAAATTATTCCCTCAATAATATTTCTATATAAATTTTATTATACCTTATTTTCTTCAAATATCCTACCTTCAAAAAAGAACCAGTCAGGCTCACTCCTCAACTGGTTCTTTCATCAGATTCTTATATTCTTGCTGATACTATAAGTCGTATAGGCTTCTTTGGGTTGTTTAAATGTCCTCCCTTTACCGAATCTTCCCGCTGTTCTTCTCTTCCAGGCACTTGATGGCATGGTAGGCAAATTCATTGAACGGAGTATCCACATGAAGTTCTTTGCCCATGCGGACCAGAGTCCCGGAGAACATGTCAATCTCGGTGGGACGCTTTGCATCCAGATCCTGCAGGGTGGAAAATCTGCTGTCCGGTGCAAAAGTGGCATTCTTTGCCTGAGTTCCGCTGGTATCACTGATGTCGATGCCAAGGGCAGCAGCCACATCAGATACTTCTTTCCGCATACGGGCACTGATATAAGCCAGATGCTCACTGTCGGTGTAAGCACCCAGTCCACAGTTGATGATGGCCTGGGGGAGATTCTTACTGATATTCAACGCATATTTGTACCAGATATCCTGCTGGATATTGGCACTTAGGTGATGATGGATCGGTGTGTCCCTCAGAAGATCTTCGATGGCTTCTGTGCGCTCACTTGGTTCGCCGTTGTCCTCTCCAAAGTAAAGGCCCATGGTCACTTCTGGATCGTAGACAATCTGATTGTCGATCCTGCGAGATGCAATCTTCATAAAGGATGGCAGCATATGCTCCATGCCGATCTTCTCTCCAATCACTTTTTCACTATCCACGCCGTTCATGGGACTGATTACTAATGTATGAGCATCCACGATCTTCTCGATCATTGGCAATATACCCTGCAATGCTCCGTATTTTACAGAGATGATCAGAAGGTCAACACCTTTTGCCTCCTCCGGTGTCTTTACATGAAGATCATATTTCTGATCATTGATCACGATTCCATTTTTCTCCAGACGCTCTTTGCGCTCTCCTTCTGCCACGATCCACAGATTATCTCCCAGCTTTTCAGTTAAACCGGCGATAAAATAACTGCCAATGGCACCTGCACCAATGATAGCAACTGTCTTGATTTTCATTTCTCAATCCTCCTGAAAAATACAGCCGCTGATTGGAATAACATTCCTTTCAGCGGCTGTACAATAATTCAAAATGTTCTGACTATTATGCATGAATTCCGCGGTTTTCATCACCGGCAGGATTCACACCGAACTCATAATCATTACCCGGCAGGATAATGTTCAGCAGGATTCCTGCAATTGCTGCGATTGCAAGGGCAGTCAGAGTGATGGAAGTTCCTGCAATCGTAAAGGTCAGACCACCACTGAAACCAAGACCGCATACAAAGATCACGCCTGCAATGATCAGATTTCTGGATTTGGTCAGATCTACTTTATTTTCAACTACATTACGAACTCCGATGGCAGAGATCATACCATAGAGCATGAAGCTGACACCGCCGATAATAGCTGACGGCATGGTACTGATAATGGCAGATACTTTCGGAATAAAGCTGATGATGATAGCAAAGCAGGCTGCGATTCTGATCACCAGCGGATCATATACATGACTCAACTCCAGAACACCGGTATTCTCACCATAGGTGGTATTGGCAGGTCCGCCAAGGAATCCGGCAAGAGCAGTTGCAAGTCCGTCACCAAGAAGAGTTCTGTGAAGTCCTGGATCAGCCAGATAATTTTCTCCAACGGTTGCAGAGATGGCAGACATATCACCTACATGTTCCATCATGGTTGCGATAGCGATCGGAGCCATAACAAGGATTGCTGTTACATCGAATTTACAGATCTGGATCGGTGGGATACCTACCAGTCCTGCGGATGCGACAGATGTAAAATCAAGAATCGCAGATCCATCCGGATTAGTCAGACCAACTGCATTCATGATCACAGCCACTGCATAAGAGATCACAACTCCCATGAGGATCGGGATGATCTTGAACATGCCTTTACCCCAGATATTGAATACGATAATCACGGCCAGGGCTACAAATGCAAGGAACCAGTTGGTGGAAGCATTTCCGATGGCAGAGGATGCAAGGCTTAAACCGATACAGATGATCACTGGACCGGTAACGACCGGCGGCAGGTATCTCATAACACGTTTCACGCCAACCATACGGATGATCAGAGACAGAACCAGATACAGCAGACCGGCAACAACAACACCGCCGCATGCATACGCTGCTTTGTCATTGACACTCATTCCAGCATAAATTCCGGTATCCAGATGTGCAACTGTGGAAAATCCGCCTAAGAATGCAAAGGAAGAACCTAAGAAAGCCGGAACTTTCATCTTGGAACACACATGGAATAACAGGGTTCCAAATCCGGCACAGAACAGGGTCACTGCTACCGTAAGACCACGGGTCGGTCCTTCTCCGCAGGCATCTACGAAATAACTATTGACCAGGATCGGCACAAGAATCGTTGCACCAAACATGGCAAACATGTGCTGCAGACCAAGGATCAGCATCTTGGGCAGACCCAGTTTACGGGCATCGCGAATTACTTCATTTGACTCACTCATAACTACTCCTTTTCTTATGTGGTTTTTAATTTTCTATGTTATTATAGAAGCATTTTTCTGCAAATACAACCCTGTTTTTTGCTCACCCTTCACTTCGATTGTCAATGAGCAGCATATTAAGCCGCTCCCACCGGCGCAGTTCTTCTCTGGAAAAAAGAAGTCTCTGCCGAAATTCTTCTGTCAGTTCCTGGGGACTTAAGGTTACCAGGCACTTGAATGCACAGGGCATCAGATCTGCGCTGGAGATGCCGCACAACAGCCCGTCCGTAAAATCCCGCATTTCCAGCGGATTGAAAATATAGAGCAGATCTTCCTCCAACGGATTGTACTGATTCACAAAAGAAAAGCGGATCAGCATATCACTGTAAATGACACGTCCAGTATAGAAGATCTCACTGCTTCTTCCGTTTCCGGAGACAGAACAGATGGACAAGGTTGCCTCATCAGTTCCTGGCTGCTCCGCCCGCTCAGAGATGTCGATGATGCCATCTTTCATACGATGATATCGTCCGTCATAAAAATAAAAATATAGCCGCTTGGCCTGAAAAAAAGGACTCTTTCTTCCAAATGGAGCTTCTATCGTATCCTTCTCTTCCACCGTCGGCAGGTAAGAACTCAACTGGGAAAAGGACACCTGCAGCACCTGGCTGATCTCATACAATGTCTCGATATCAATGGAAATGGTTCCATTTTCATATTTACAGACGGTTGCCCTGCTCTTATGGATGGCATCTGCCAGCTCCTGCATGGTCAGTTTGCAGGCTTTCCGGTATTTACGTATCTGTGCGCCCACATAAACATTGATTTCACTCATTTTGTTTCCTCAAAATATCTATTTTTGCTATTTTTATTTCATTTAGATAGATTATAGCAAATTCTTGCATAAAATGTAACCTTATACGAGCATTTTTGCTTAAAAAGTTTCTTTTAGAGAACATTTTCAAAAAGCGAATTTTTTTCAATCTGATACAATAGAAATTAAAATTATTTCATTATTAAAAGGGGATTTTGTTATGAAAAAGAAAGAACATGGATTCAGCGGTTCCATCGGCTTTGTTCTTGCAGCCGCCGGAAGTGCCGTTGGTGTGGGAAATATATGGAGATTTCCGTATCTCTGTGCCAAGGACGGAGGCGGACTGTTCCTGCTGGTCTATCTGGTACTGGTTCTGACCTTTGGATTTGTCCTGCTGACCACCGATGTGGCAATCGGACGAAAAACCAAGTTAAATGCACTGAATGCGTATGGCACACTTCGTAAGAAATGGAAATTTCTTGGATACCTTACCTTTCTGGTGCCAACGCTGATCATGACTTACTACTCTGTCATCGGCGGCTGGATCTTAAAATATCTGTCTGCCTATGTGGTTTCCAGTGGAAATGAAGCAGCACAGGATGGCTACTTTACTTCCTTTATTACAGCTCCGGTGGCTCCCATTGTATTTATGCTGATTTTCCTTGCATTTACGGCATGGGTAGTATACTGCGGAGTGGAAAAAGGAATCGAGAGATTTTCCCGTATCATTATGCCGGGACTTTTGCTGTTGATCATTGGCATCTCTATTTTCTCCCTGACTCTTTCCCATACGGACAGTGACGGAACCGTCCGTACCGGACTGCAGGGACTTGCGATCTATCTGCTGCCGGATTTTCACGGGCTGACCTTTGGACGTTTCTTGAATGTACTTCTGGATGCCATGAGCCAGCTGTTTTTCTCCTTAAGCGTATCCATGGGTATCATGATCACCTATGGTTCCTATGTAAAGGATGATGTAAATCTGTCTCAGGCCACCAATCAGATCGAACTGTTTGACACAGGTGTTGCCTTCCTGTCCGGTATGATGATCATCCCGGCGGTATTTGTATTCCTCGGAACAGAGGGAATGGCTTCCGGTCCCAGCCTTACCTTTATCTCCCTTCCAAAAGTATTTGAAGCCATGGGCGGATTGGGACGGATCATCGGCATCGCATTCTTTCTGATGCTTGCTTTCGCAGCGCTCACTTCCTGCGTCTCCGTCATGGAAACACTGGTGGCAAACTGCATGGAGATCTTCCATAAGACCAGACAGCAGATGTGTATCATGGTAGGCATCTATTCTCTGGTTACTGCAATATTGATCTGTCTGGGCTACAACGTGCTGTACTTTGACCTGACACTGCCAAACGGCACATCCGCACAGCTTCTGGATCTGATGGATTACATCAGCAACAGCTTCCTGATGCCATTTATCTCCCTGCTGACCAGTATTCTGATCGGTTGGATCGTCGGACCGAAATGGATCACCGACGAAGTGGTTAAAAATGGTGAATCCTTCCCGCGGGCGGGTCTTTACTCCTTCATGATCCGTTATGTCGTCCCGGTTATTATGCTGGTACTGTTCCTGGTATCTACAGGTTTCATGAAACTGAACTTCTAATAGAGTTTTTAATACAATCAGAATCGGGGGATTTTTATGAAGAATAAAATATTGATCGGTATTACTTTATTTTCCATGTTTTTCGGAGCCGGCAATCTGATCTTCCCACCCTTCCTGGGTGCGGAAGCCGGAACCTCCGGATGGCTGGCTTTTGTGGGGCTTTCCTTCAGTGCTGTCTGTTTTCCAATTCTTGGAGTAGTTGCAGTAACTCTTAGCGGCGGCGCCGACCGCATGGCGGATCGGGTACATCCCATGTTCTCTGTGGTCTTCATCTCCGCCCTTTATCTGGCCATTGGTCCTTGTCTCGCCATTCCAAGAACCTCCGGCACTTCCTTTTCCATGGCAGTACAGCCATTTCTGCCAGAAGGGATGCCTGTTGGTCTTGTGCAGTTCATCTATTCTATTATATTTTTTACAGTAGCTGCACGTATCGCCCTGCATCCGGAACGATTGACAGAATATTTAGGCAAACGACTGACGCCGATCCTGCTGACTCTGATCGTAATCATCTTCGTGGTTTCTCTGATCCATCCGACTGGATCTGCTGCCGCACCCGTTGGCATGTATGCTTCTGCCCCTGTGATCTATGGATTCCAATATGGATATCAGACCATGGACGCACTGGCAGCACTTACTTTTGGAACGGTTATTGCGTTAAATATTCGGGAACAGGGAATCACCGAAGAAAAAGCGGTGGTAAAAGAAACGATTTCGGCTGGCTGGATCGCAGGCGGATGTCTGATCCTGATCTATGCCATGTTAAATTATGTGGGAATGCTGGCTGGCGGCGCATTTACCGGCATGGAAAATGGAACAGATGTGCTTCTTCTGACAGTTCATACTCTCTTTGGGAATGCCGGAACCCTCGTGCTTGCACTGGTATTTCTTATTGCATGCTTCAACACCTGTGTAAGTCTCTTAAGCTGCTGCGGAAAATATTTTAATGAACTGTTTCCACAGATCAGTTTTCCACACTGGGTCTTTTTATTTGCGGGATTATCCATGCTGATCTCCAATGTAGGATTGAACACCATCCTGAAAGTATCCGTTCCGGTGTTAAATGCCATCTATCCACCGGCATTGCTGCTGATCTTCTTAACCTGCATAAACAGGTGGATCAAAAGATATCCGAAGATCTATCCCTGGTCCGCATTCCTTTGCTGCGCAAGCAGTATCACGCTCATGTTGGAGCAGCAGGGAATCCTTGTTCCCTTACTGCTTCCATTGCTGCATCAGATGCCAGGCTATACCGGCGGATTTGCATGGTTTGTGCCAACGATTGCCGGGATTCTGGTCGGACTACTTCATTCTGCTGTAGAAAACAAAAACATAGCAAATCATTGATTGCAGGAAAAGAAGGTGTGAAGATTTTCCCAATCCTCACACCTTCTTTTTTATTGTTCTTCTTTTACACACTATATGTTCCAGCTGCAGTCGTTCCTGAATTACCTGTCCAGTTTGTATGATACATTTCTCCTCTGGGACGGTCAATCCGCTCATACATATGAGCACCAAAATAATCTCTTTGTGCCTGAAGCAAATTTGCCGGAAGATTTGCACAAGTGTAACTATCAAACCAACTCAAAGCTGCATTCATAGCCGGCATCGGAATTCCATACTCTGTTGCTGTTGCCACAACTTTTCTCCAAGATGGTAAACAATCTTCAATAGCACTCTTAAAGTATGGATCTAAAATCAGATTAGACAGATTCGGATCTCTATCAAAAGCTTCTTTAATTTTTCCAAGGAATGCACTTCGTATAATACATCCTCCACGCCAGATCAGTGCTATATCACCAAACTTCAGATCCCAGTCATATTCTTTTGCAGCAGACCGCATCAAAGAATATCCTTGTGCATAGGAAATAATTTTGGAAGCATATAATGCTTTTCTGATATTCTCTATGAACTCTTCCTTTATATCTGTAATCATTTTATTTGATCGTTCATAACTCTTTCCTGCCTGTATACGCTCTTCTTTCATGTCCGAAATACATCTTGAGGCTACTGCTTCATTGATCAAAGTAAGCGGAACCTTTTCATCCAGTGCCGCAATACAGGTCCATTTTCCCGTACCCTTTTGACCAGCTACATCCAGGATTTTTTCTACGGTTGTCTCACCATTTTCATCCTGATACCCCATAATATCCGCCGTAATCTCCATAAGGTAGCTGTCCAGCTCTGAATGATTCCATGCTTCAAATACTTTATGCATCTGTGCACTGCTCATCCCCATACCGTCCCGCATCATCTGATAAGCTTCACAGATCAACTGCATATCTCCATATTCGATGCCATTATGAACCATTTTCACAAAATGACCCGCTCCGTTTTCACCAATCCATTCACAGCAAGGGATATCTCCATCTACCTTAGCACTGATTGCCGTAAAAATCGGTTGCAATAACTTCCAGGCTTCTTTATTTCCACCAGGCATCAGACACGGTCCATTCAAAGCACCTTCTTCACCTCCAGATACTCCTGTTCCCACATAGAGTAACCCTTTTTCTGTAACCTCAGCAGTTCTGCGAATCGTATCTTTGAAATATGAATTTCCACCATCAATGATCACATCTCCTGGCTCTAGGAGCGGTAGAAGTTGGCTGATCATATCATCCACAGCCTGTCCTGCTCGGATCATCATCATGACTTTTCTCGGTTTTTCCAGTGCCTGAACCAATTCCTCCACACTTCTGCATCCGATAATTTTTTTGCCTTTTGCTCTTCCGTTTATAAAGTTGTCTACTTTTTCTGTGCTTCGGTTATACACAGCTATGGTAAAACCTTTGGATTCCATATTCATAACCAGATTTTCACCCATAACTGCAAGACCAATCAGACCAATCTCTGCTTTACTCATTATTGATTTTCTCCTTCTATAATGCCTTCTATCTGAAGCAGATCATCTACCATATAATCTGCTCCCGACTGATCCTGTCCAAATCGCTCATCTTTTTTTGCCGTAACAACTGCCCCTGCTTGTTTTGCTGCAATTATTCCATAAATAGAATCCTCTACAACAAGACATTCAGATGCAGTTGCATGCAGTTTTTTTATAGTATAACGATAAATCTCCGGATCTGGTTTACTGTTTTTAAACTCAGCTCCGCTTACTACCAACTCAAAATACTCTCTGATTTTGAGTAATGTCAGATATCGCTCTATACTTTCTCTTGGTGATGAAGAAGCAAGTGCAATATGGATTTTGTGCCTCTTTAACCAGTCTAACAGTGGATAGATGTGTTCATCCACATATTTTCCAGGATCAATTGCCTCGTAGTTTCCATAATGCTTCCTTTTCTCAACATATTCTTCATATTCCATGTCAAATTCTTTTACATACTTTCTGAACAATTCATACGTATGTTTCCAATTTGATCCACAGGTTAAATCATATAACTCCTCGGATATTTGATATCCCATACTTTCAAAAAAGCTTTTTGTACGTCTTCTGTATTCCGGCTCCGTGTCTACGATGACACCATCCATATCGAAAATTACATATTTCATATTTCTGCCTTCTCTGTGAATCCAATCAGATTGATAATTGCAAATATAATTGCGATACATCCTGCTATCTGAAGAAATGATACTGTCTCATGCAACAGTAAAAATCCAAACAAAATAGATGAGATTGGTTCAAATAAAGACAGGAAGCTTGCCAGTGTACTTCCAAGAAGCCGAACTCCATTGTTCAAAAACAGGTTTGCCACAAAGGAAGCAAGCACTGCCACCAGAACCATCAGCAAATATACTTTTAAGCTCTGATTAAAAATCAGAAAATGTCCCTTCAAGTTCACAAGAGCCAGTTCAATTACAGTCAGCAACGTTGTATATAACAATAGTTTACATCCATGTATTCTGGTAAGTTTCCATTTATCCAGCAACATTATATATAAAGAAAAAGTGATGCTGCTTCCAAAAGCCAGCAATATTCCTATAATACTGCCTGTATGGCTGTTCAGAAGAAAACACACAATCCCCGCACCCGCACAGAGAATCGAACGGATTTTCTGCTTAGTAATCGGTTCCTTATAAAACAAGAAACTGAAGATAACCACAAGTACCGGATATAAAAAGTGGATCGTGGTAGCCATTCCAACTGAAATATATTGATAACTGGAATATAAAAGCAATGTCGTCATCAAGGATCCCAGATTACCCAGTATAAATATTTTCAGCATTGTGATTCTGTCTATTGCCAGATCCACTTTTTCCAAAAGCAACAGAAGTAAAAACACAGGCAAAGCAAGCAGGTTACGAAAGAAAGTCATCGATGTCTGATTATTTCCCAACGCATAAGTAATCGAACAAATACACGGTGTAAAACCATACAACAAAGCAGATATCACAACTTCCGTTATGCCCTTTACTTTTCTTTTTTGCATTTATGCTTCCTTCTTCATACGTTCTTCCAGTTCTTCTTTCGCTTTTTCAATAATCTTCGGATCATGAAGTACATCCATAATGCTTCTGGCCATTGCTTTTGAAGCCTGTTCGATACAATGATATCCAGCTTCTGAGATTGCCAGGTCGCGGAACTGTGCCGTGTGATTGGAAATCTTATACTCCGGAAAGATTGTCATATATGGATTACAGATTGGAATCCTTCTGGAGACATTTCCCAGATCCTCTCCGCCATAGTCTACTGGCATACCATCCATCAAAGGCTCTCCAAGCTGGCGGAATTCTTCCTTACAGATATCCGAAAGAATCTGATTCGGTACTCGTCCCTGATATCCATCTTCGATTTCAATCTCCACCTGACAACCCAGTGCCTGTCCACAGCCCAGAGCACAATTTCTTACACGTTCTGCCAGAATGTTTAGCTCCTTTAAGTTAAAGCAGCTCATAGAGCCTTCAATCTCGCTAAGTTCCGGTACCAGTCCTGTCTGGAATCCACCTTTTGTAATGATTCCTGATAGTCTCCAGTCTGCTTTAAAGTGTTGTCTGAGCATTCCGCTTCCTGTCAAAAACAAAGCAGCTGCACTCAGTGCATTAGTTCCATTATCTGGATGAGATCCTGCATGTGCGGATACGCCATGATAAATCACCTTATAACGTTTGGACGAAAGGCAAGCTCCCGCCAATCTTGTCGTATCGCTGGTCGGATGCATCATAAATACAGCATCCACACCGTCAAACACTCCATGCTCCAGAAGAATGATTTTTCCTCCTCCGCTCTCCTCCGCAGGTGTTCCGATTACTTTTAATGTACCTGAGATACCCGTGTCTTCCATGAATTTTTTAACTTCAATTGCAGTTCCTAATGCCGTGCATGCGATCAGATTATGACCGCATGCATGACCAATGGGAAGTGCATCATATTCAGAAACAACTGCTATAACAGGTCCTTTTTTATCATTGGAAAAAGTCGCACAGTAAGCAGTATCCAGTGTTCCAACACCTTTTTCCACCTGAAAACCATATTTTTCAAGAAATTTGCACTGTTCTGTACAAGCTTTTACTTCTGTAAAACACAGTTCTGGATTTGCATGGATATACTTTGAGATCTCCCATAGTTCCTCCATCTTGCTCTCCAAATATCTATCGCAGGATTCTTTTTTCTTAGTCAGCTCTTCCACCATATTCACCTATCCTAAAATTCCAAGCAATGCACATACCAGTGAGATTCCCAGTAATGAAAAGATCACCTTATTGTAATTCGCACCTTTATGTGTAAAGTAATAGTAAATACCAAAAATTGCAGCCAATGGAAGCATACCAGGAAGGATCTGATCCAGAATATCCTGAAGCACAATGGGCTCCGCATTTTCCATCGTAAACTGCAGCACTGTCTTCACTTTGACATAAGAACTGGACAGAGCACCCATCATAAACAGACCCAGAATACTGGAGCCAGTAATAATATCATTTACCAGACCAGACTGCATAATCTTCATGATAGAATCTTTTCCTACTTTGTAACCAAATGTCAGGCAATACCAGCCGATCAAATAACCAAATAGCGGGAATAAGTACGGAATAAATGCACCTAAAGCCTGTCCTTGCATAGCAAATGTACAACCAAGTGCCAGGATAATAGGTTTCAAAGTACCCCAAATAATCGTATCGCCAATACCTGCAACCGGTCCCATCAAACCAGTCTTGATTCCTGTAATAACTTCTGCCGGAATATCTGCTCCGTTTGACTTTTGTTCTTCCATGGAAAGTGTGATACCATGGATCATACTACCGAATGTACCTTCGGAATTATAGAACTGCAGATGTCTCTTAAGAGCCTCCTCATATTTGTCATCATCTTTGTACAGCTTTCTCAAGGGTTTTGAGATGGCATTACAGAATGCCAGTGCCTGCAGACGCTCATAAGAGTTGCTTAGCTCGGTTGAAAAGTACCATGTATTATATACACCACGCAGATCTTTTTTTGTAAGTTTTTGTTCCTGTTCCTGAATTACAGCTTCGTATGTTTCATTTGCAGACATTATGCAGCAGCCCCCTTCTTATTTTTTCTTGCGTTAATTGTAACCAGTACAGCAATACATCCTCCGAATACTGCTGCTGCCATGGTATTGATTCCCAGATATGCCACAGCGAAGAATCCAATAAAGAAGTATGCCAGCAGATCTTTTCTGCCAATCGTGATAATGATAATTGCAAATCCAAGTGCCGGAAGGAGTCCACCTGCTACGCTGAAACCGGTAATAATCCACTGCGGAAGTACCCCCATCAGCCAGGATACAGCTTCTGCACCAACCAGGTTGATTGCAAATACAGGAATGAATCTTAAACAGAATCCAAAAATTGCAGGATATATGATAGCACATCTGAAAATGCCTTTTCTGTCACCTTTTTCTGCAAATTTGTCTGCCCAGCGTCCCCAAACAGAATTAGAAGTACGACGGATCTGATCAACAAATACACCTAATACACCAAATGGAACTGCAAGTCCAACTGCAACTTCTGCACTCATTCCCGTCTGAAGTGCAATCGGAATCGCGATCGTAGCAGCCAAAGCCTGATCTGCAGGTACATTACCACCAGTAGCAATTACCCCAAGGTACACCAGCTGGATTGTTGCTCCAATCAGAAGTCCCTGTGCAACCTGTCCATAAATCATTCCAAGAACAAACCCAATAAAAATCGGAGACCCAATCGCAGTTGTCAAATGATAACCCAATTTTGATGTTCCGCCATAATACAGCAAACCACAAATTGCTGCAACTAAAACAATACTCATACTTTACTTACCCCTCTCTTTCTCGTACCCTAAAAAATCTTCTTCTCTAATATTTTCGTAAACTCCATGCTTGGATCATCCGGAACCTGATGGAGATATACATGTACCCCTGCTTCATGCATTTCCGTCAGTTTTTTCATATCCTCTCCATCCAGAGTAATTGGTCCAAATACAACCTTTCTTCCTGGACCTGCTCCCAGTCCTCCGATCTGAAGCTCTTTAACCGGAAATCCTGCTTTATACAGTCTGTAAATTGTAGGCACATCCTTGATCAGCACAAAAAGTTTTGCTGCCCCATATGCCCCGCTGTTCCATTTAGCTACTGCATCATCGACCGTATCAATCATAACTTCAATACCTGGCGGTGCTGCCATCACATAAATTGAAGACATAAAACTGTCTTTTGCAAGAACATCATCAATGATCAGAATTTTGTTTGCCGGTGTCTGGCGAATCCATTTTGTAATGACCTGTCCATGGATCAATCGAAAATCCGCTCTGATAACCTGAATATCAGCCATATTATCATCCCTCCTTCAAAATCTCTGTGGCGTTTTTACTGCTTTCCTGTGCAGTTTTCACTGCCAGCTCTGCCAGTTCATCCACCGTCATCTGATCCTTGTTCATATACACCTCCAGAAGCATGCCAAGATTCAGACCAGTGACTACCACATTATCGTATTTCCGTGACAGTGCACAAAACGTATTAGAAGGTGTACCGCCAAACAGATCCACAAGACATAATGTTCTCTCCGACTCACGTTGCAGTTCCTGATCAACTTCTTTCATGTACTCTTCCAAAGACATTCCCGGCAGTAATGAAAAACTGCGCACATTTTTCAATTCTCCGACAATCATCTCTGCTGATTTGATCAGCTCCTCTGCGAATCTTCCATGAGACCCAAGTAAAATCTTTTTTTCCATTTCGACGTTCCTCCATTTGTTTATGGTTTGATTATATCAAAAAATATTTTTTTGTAAATACTTTTTTAGAAAATTTATTTTTTTATTTTGTTAGTTATTCACAAAGACATGTTTACAGAAAAAATTTTTTGTGTTACTCTTAACATATAAAAATTATTTCAGGGAGGTATTACATGGAAAATCTGACAGTAAAGATGAGGATCAAAAGTACATACCGTGATTTGAATCCAAAAGAAAAGCAAATTGCCGATTATATTATAGATAATATTAAGTTAGTCTCCAGGAGCAGTATCAGTGATATCTCCCGCAGTCTTGGTGTCGCCGACTCTACCGTATATCAATTTACAAAAAAGTTAGGGTATAATGGCTTTAAGGATTTTAAAGTAAGCCTTTTGACAGATGAATTTGATTCTGAGATCTCCATCCACGAAAAAATATCCAGTCATGATACCTCAGATTCTATGATTGGTAAGGTATTTGATTCCAGCATTAAAGCACTGGAAGATACCAAACGAATCAGTTACGGAAAAACCTTTCAGGATGCTGCTACACTCATGTCTGACTCTGAACAAGTATGGTTTTTTGGTATAGGAGGATCCAATGCAGTTGCGTTAGATAGTTTTCATAAATTTTTACGCACACCTGTAAAATGTAGATATGTCTCTGATTATCATATGCAATTGATGAATGCAGGTTTATTAACGGAAAGAGATTGTGCTTTTGTCATTTCCCACACTGGACTCAACAAAGACACTATTTCGATTGCAAAACTGGCAAAAGAAAACGGGGCAAAACTGATCGTACTAACCAGTTATCCCCTGTCTCCTCTTGCAAAACTTGCCGATATTATATTGATTTCAACTGCTGAAGAAGTCACCTGGCGTTCAGAATCCCTGTCCAGTCGCCTCTCCCAACTATGCATCATGGATGCACTATTTGTTCTGATCATGTTTCATGATGAGGACAAAGCGAATGCTTCTCTGAAGAAGATTCGCCATGCCATCTCTTATACCAGGGAACAATAATCTTACTTCAATAACTCACACACCATCTGAGAGTTAAATGTCACAGACTTCACATGGTTGACCTCGATCTGGTACAGTGCATTGGCTGCAATATGCTCAGCTGCCTGTTCCAGATCGCGGATGCCGGAAGTTTCTTCAAAAATATCCATGATCGTATCCAGTGCTTCATCGGTGATCACACACTCTTCTTCCCTCAGTGCCATTCTCTTCAACACTTTTTTCAACGCAAATCTGGAGAAGATCACTTTCTTCTCTTCTTTGGTATAATCCGGAATCTCGATCACTGCAAAACGAGACAGGATTGGTGCGCTGATCTGGGATTTGTCATTGGCAGTCGCAATAGGATATACACCCACCGTCGGCACCATGCATTCCATATAGTTGTCCGTAAATCCAAGGTTATCAAGCAGAGTCAGCAGTACATCTGCCGGGTTACCATTGCCTTTTCCTGCCGCTGCTTTATCAAGCTCATTGATGATAAACACCAGGTTGGACTGGCCAGATACGGAAAATGCTTCCATAATAATGCCCGGTTTTGCATTGGAGTAGATTCTTGAACTTCCGGTCAACTGTTCCGGATCATTGATGGAACTCATATCCAGCGTGGTCCACGGCAATTTCAGGATTCTTGCCACCGCATAGGCAATCTGAGATTTACCGGTTCCTGCCGGACCCACGAGTAAAAGTCCGTAAGCAGGAAGGGTATGGGTACGGTTGATCTGGATAATTGTCTCGATGATCCGTTGCTTAACCCTCTCCATGCCATAAAGTTCTTCGTCCAGGATCCGCCTTGCTTCTACCGGATCAATTGATTCAAAATACTCGCTCTTCCACTGTACATTCATCATAAGAGACAGCGCCCGCTGTGCATGACGGCGCTCCTCCGGGGAAACTTCATGAGAACGGGCAACCGCCAGGTTTCTTCTGGCCCACAGACGGATATTTTCCGGCATGGTATTGCCAGCACAAGTCATGAAATCTGTGATGCTCTGAATACTGGTCAGACGCATATTGTCACCGGTCTCTTCTCTGTCCTCATCCTCGTCAATCTCCACTGGCGGATCACTTGCCAGCAATCTCTCGATCATAAACTGTAAAAAGCCATCTTCCGCAGACAGTTTCGTTCCTCCGCCAAATGCAATCTCACGGATCTTGTAAACTGCATATCCAGCTTCACTATTTTTACCGGACAGACACACATTAATATGATTCTCGCCCAGCCAACGAAAAAGACTTACAAATCGGGAATCAATCTTTAAAATATCTGCACTCACCTTTCCACCGTCTTCCTCAAACTCGAAAGAACTGCGCTTCACAGGATTGGTGAACACTCCGCAGGAATGGTGCTTCCACTGGCACTTCTGATTATCCAGAAGCAGAATTGGCTTCTCCGGTGTAGGCACACTCTCCTTGGAATTAAATGTGGTATATGTACACTCTGCGTGATTTCTCGCGTCCTTTACATCATTAAAATCAAATACTGGCATCTGATGGTTCTCCCCTCGTATATATTTCGGCTTCTATTATCACATATCACTTTTGTTTTCTCAAGTGGATTTTCACGCACAAAGCTATGCTCTCAAAAAAGGATGCCAATCCATCAGGACAGCATCCTTTTCACGCATAAGTTGACGGCACAGTCATCGTACTTACCGCAGATCTGCTTGTTCAGGGGACGTCCGCAGCCCCGGTACTTGCTTTCGATCAAGCCCACTGGCGAAGATCGAAGCTTAGTACCGCTGGGCGAGGAATTAGCGAGAGCGGTCCCTCTGAACATGCTGCCTGCGGCGGGAGTGACGGCTGTACCGCCAACCTCATGCCCAACTCACTCCCGGATTGCGTCTTTCACACTCTTCACGAATTCAGCCACATAAGGCACTGCATCTTTGCCGTATTTCTCCACCAGTTTCACGATGGCGGATCCTACGATGACACCATCTGAGACAACGGCCATTTTCTTCGCCTGCTCCGGTCCGGAGATACCGAATCCGATGGCTGCCGGAATATCAGAGGATTTTTTCACCAGCTCTACCATAGCTCCTACATCGGTAGTAATCTGGCTTCTCATACCGGTCACACCCAGGGAAGATACACAATATACAAATCCTTCTGCCTCTTTGGCGATCATACTGATGCGATCATGGGAGGTCGGTGCGATCAATGAAATAAGATCCATCCCTTCTTTACGGAATACAGAGGCAAATTCTTCTTTTTCCTCGAATGGAACATCCGGCAGGATCACGCCATCCATGCCTACAGTTGCGGCTTTCTTCGCAAATCGCTCAATACCGTAGGAAAATACCACATTGGCATAGGTCATGAACACCATGGGCACTTTCACGTCTTTGCGCAGATCTTCCACCATGTCAAAAATCTTGTCGGTCGTCACACCGCCGGTCAGGGCACGCAAATTTGCGGCCTGGATCACCGGACCTTCTGCGGTCGGGTCTGAAAACGGGATGCCAAGTTCAATAAGATCTGCACCATTTTTCTCCATAGCTCTGACGATCTCTTTTGTGGTATCCAGATCTGGATCCCCGCAGGTAATAAATGGAATAAATGCCTTGCCACCAGCAAAGGCTTCTTTGATTTTACTCATGGATATCCTCCCCTCTGTAGCGGGCGATGGCTGCACAGTCTTTATCGCCTCTTCCGGAAATATTGATGACCATGACCTGATCTTTGCTCATGGTCGGAGCCAGTTTTTTCGCATAAGCTACCGCATGAGCACTTTCGATAGCCGGAATAATGCCCTCGGTCTTGCTTAAATATTCAAATGCATCTACCGCTTCATCATCAGTAACAGCTACATATTCAGCCCGACCAGTGTCATGAAGCCATGCATGTTCCGGTCCGATGCCCGGATAATCAAGTCCGGCAGAAATGGAATAGACCGGTGCGATCTGTCCATACTGATCCTGACAGAAATAAGATTTCATCCCATGAAAAATACCAAGCTTTCCGGTTGCGATGGTTGCAGCCGTCTCGAAAGTATCAACACCTCTTCCCGCAGCCTCACAGCCAATAAGACGGACACTCTTGTCCTCAATAAAATGATAAAACGCGCCAATGGCATTGGATCCTCCGCCCACACATGCCAGCACAGCATCTGGCAGTTTTCCTTCTGCTGCCATACACTGCTCCTTGATCTCCTTGGAAATCACTGCCTGAAAATCACGGACAATGGTTGGAAATGGATGTGATCCCATGACTGATCCCAGCACATAATGGGTGTCTGCGATTCGATTTGTCCATTCTCTCATGGTCTCAGATACAGCATCCTTCAAGGTGCCGGTACCAGAGGAAACCGGATGGACTGTAGCTCCCAGCAGACGCATTTTGTACACATTCAGTGCCTGGCGCTCAGTATCTTCTTTTCCCATAAATACTTCGCATTCCATTCCCATCAAAGCTGCAGCTGTGGCCGTTGCCACACCATGTTGGCCTGCTCCGGTCTCTGCAATCACACGGGTCTTACCCATTTTCTTTGCCAGCAGCACCTGTCCAAGCACGTTGTTGATCTTATGAGCACCGGTATGATTCAAATCTTCACGTTTCAGATAAATCTTTGCTCCACCCAGATCCTCTGTCATTTTCTTTGCAAAATACAGTCTGGACGGACGACCTGCATAATTGTTAAATAAATCCTGCAGTTCCGCATTAAATTCTGGATCATTTTTATAATGGTTATATGCCTCTTCCAGTTCGATCACTGCGTTCATCAGCGTTTCTGGAATATACTGTCCGCCATGTACGCCGAACCGGCCTTTGGATCTGTTCTCTGCCATCTTACTTACTCCTCACTTGTTCTATGATTTTTCTAATCTTATCAGGATCTTTTTTCTTATCTGTCTCCACACCGGAGCTGATGTCCACACCCCATGGTGCAAAATTTTTTAATGCTTCTTTGATATTTTCCGACTGAAGCCCGCCTGCCAGCAGAAATGAATGCTTTGTCGACCAGTCTTTCAACAGTCGCCAGTCAAAACAATTACCGGTTCCATATCCATTATCCAATAAGATCCGGTCTGCACTGCTGTTCTCGATCTTCTGTAAATCTTCTGCAGATCTTATTTTACATGCTTTCCAGATCTCGCATCCAGGTACCAGGCTCCGCAGCATCTCCATATATGCTTCATCTTCCGTTCCATGAAGCTGAGCAATCTGGATAAGACCTTCCTTCAGGTGCGCTGCCACCTCCTCCACCGGCAAGTTTACACATACACCCACTGCCGGGATCTCTGACCGCAACTTTTCCCGAAAGTCTTTCATCTGCTCCCATGTCACATATCGGTGGCTGGGTGGATAGAATACAAAACCTGCATAATCGGGCTGGTATTGATTGACTGTGTCGATATCTGCATCCCGATACAGGCCGCAGATCTTGATTTTCGTCTGCCCACTATCTACCATCTGGTTAGCATCCTGACTTCTCATGCCTTGCCTCCGTCAGATGCCTGACTCTGTGCGTCCGATGTCTGCACCTGTCCTGCAGCCTTCGATCGTCCCTGTGCCGCTGCCTGTTTAAATTCAGCCAGCCGTTCCGTCTTGTCTTCCGCACGCATAAGCGCCTCACCGATCAGCACCGCATCGGCTCCGATTTCTGCCAGAACACCCACATCCTGCGGCTCCTTCACTCCAGATTCTGCCACAAAGATCACATTCGTGGGGATCTGCTCCCGAAGGTTCGCTGCGTTGGAAAAATCCACGGTAAAATTTTTCAAATTCCGGTTATTAACACCGATCACTCTGGCTCCTGCCTTCAGTGCTGACCGGATCTCATTTTCATCATGAGTCTCTACCAGTGCAGTCAATCCCAGATCATCACAGATCTTCAGATATTCCCGAATGGTCTCGGTTGGAAGCAAGGCGCAGATCAGAAGTACTGCATCTGCTCCCATGCATTTTGCCTCATAGATCTGATAAGCATCCACCGTGAAATCCTTACGGATCATAGGAAGGGTAATGGCCGCCCGAATCTCTTTGAAGATCTCATCAGAACCTAAGAACCATTTTGGCTCTGTCAGTACCGATACACAGTCTGCACCGGCCTGCTCATATTCCCTGGCAATCTTCACATAAGGAAAATCTTCGGCAATCAACCCTTTGGAAGGTGAGGCTCGTTTTACTTCACAGATAAAGGATACTCCTGTGTTACAAAGAGCATGCTCAAACCGAAAATCTCCTTTTGGAAGGCTGCGGGCTTTTCGTTCCATTTCGTCCGCTGCTATCTTTTTCTTCGCCTCCGCCACCCGGAAGGATGCATAAGCTGCCAACTCATCTAATATCATATCTATCTCCTTCGCCTGTCTGCTTTTATGCCACTAAGATGCCACCGATTCCTGCTTATTTGATTCACGGATAAAAGCATTCAACGTCTGCTGTGCCATGCCCTCGTCGATCAGAGTAGCTGCCCGCTTCACACCATCTACCAGACTGTCTGCCTTGCCGCCCACATAGAGACCGGCTCCTGCATTTAACAGGACTGCATCTCTTCTGACTCCTTTTTCACCCGCCAGAATAGCTCTTGTAATGGCTGCATTTTCTTCTGGAGTACCGCCTTTGAGTGCATCCTTCTGAGCAGTCTTCATACCAAAATCTTCCGGCCGGATCACATAAGTCTTGTACTCACCATTTCCAAATTCACAGACCGTTGTAGGTGCACACATGGAGATTTCATCCAGCTTGTCCTGTCCGTAGACTACCATGCCCCGTTTTACCCCCAACTGATAAAGCACCTTTGCCATCGGCTCCACCAGATGCTCAGCATATATTCCCAGCACCTGAAGATTGGCATGTCCCGGATTGGTCAGCGGTCCCAGCAGATTGAAGACCGTTCTCACACCCAGCTCTTTTCTGACTGGTCCTACATATTTCATAGAAGTGTGATATTTCTGTGCAAAGAAGAAACAGATACCAATCTTTTTCAGGAGTTTTACACATTGTTCCGGGGCAAGCTGAATATTTACTCCCAATGCCTCCAGACAGTCCGCTGCACCACTCTTTGAAGAAGCTGCCCGATTGCCGTGTTTCGCCACTGGAACGCCTCCGGCAGCGATCACTATCGAAGATGTGGTAGAAATATTAAAGGAGCCAGCTCCGTCTCCACCTGTTCCTACGATCTCCAGCAGATCTCCGTCATATTGTACCGGAAGTGCATGGGATCTCATAGCTGCTGCGCAGGCGGTAATTTCCTCGATGGTCTCACCCTTGGTGGACAAAGCAGTCAGAAATGCGGCTGTCTGTACCTGTGAAGTCTCTCCGTTCATGATCTCATTGATTACTGCATTTGCCTGCTCATAAGTCAGGTCTTTTCCATCGATCAATGCTGCTGTTGCTTCTTTAATCATTTTCTTATCCTCCTCATATATTTTATGTGTTTGCGTGATAGTTAGAAACTTTTGATGCCTGCATCAAAAAATTACTCAATATGATTTTTCCATCTGGTGTCAGGATGGATTCTGGATGGAACTGTACACCGTAAATGGGATACTCCCGATGCATAACTGCCATAACTTCGCCGTCTTTGGTCTTGGCAGTCACCTTTAATGTTTCTGGAATAGTCTCTTTCACAGCTGCCAGCGAATGATATCTGGCTGCTTTCATGGTATTTCCCATACCCTGAAAGATGGGGCATGTCTCATCAATGGTTATGGTGGACTGCTTGCCGTGCATCAGCTCTTTTGCATAAGAAACGGTAGCTCCATAGGCTTCGCAGATAGCCTGATGTCCCAGGCAGACACCCAATGTCGGTATCTCTTTTCCCAGTGTCTTTGCCGCTTCGATACAGATGCCCGCATCCTTTGGAAAGCCCGGTCCCGGTGAAAGAATGATCCGTGATGGTTTCAGTGCCCGGATCTCATCCACGGTCAGTTCATCATTCCGGATCACTTTGATATCCGGGTCAATGGTTCCGACCAGCTGATACAGGTTATAAGAAAAACTGTCGTAATTGTCGATAAGTATGATCATTGGTCGATGCCTCCCTGTGCGGTAGCCAGTGCATTCATCACTGCTTTTGCCTTGTTGATACACTCCTGATATTCTTTCTGTGGTACGCTGTCAGCCACAATGCCTGCACCGCTTCTGACAAATACCTTGCCATTTTTCTTATATGCAATGCGGATCGCAATACAAGTATCCAGGTTTCCGGTGAAATCCAGATACCCAATAGCTCCTCCGTAGATGCCCCGCTTATTATTTTCCAGCTCATTGATGATCTCGCAGGCCCGGATCTTCGGTGCTCCTGATAAGGTTCCAGCCGGCAAAATGGAATCCACCGCATCGATGGCATCCAACCCCGGTCTCATGTTGTCTCCTTTTCTGGCATAAAAAATCGCCCTTGATAAGTCTGTCTAACTTACCAAGGACGAGTCATTACATTTCCCGCGGTGCCACCTTGATTTGTGAAGGTATCTCTGCCTTCACACCCTTACGAAATACTAACATATCTCTGACAACTGACGTATGTCCTCACGTCACAGAATACTCGGCTTTTCATCTCTGCCTTTGACTGTGCCCTCAGCGGTCCATTTGATATTCTGGGTTCCATCCGGCTCTCAGCTCCCCGGACTCTCTGTGCGACCATAAATACCGTTATCTCCGCTTCATCGGTTTAAAGTGATACTCAATTCAATTTTTTTACATCATAGCAAAGCCGATTTTATTTGTCAAGAAAAAATTTAATATGCTATAATTTGTGAGTATTCAAATGCAAAGTTATATTACTCGAGGAGAATAGCATCTATGAACACCGAATTATCCACCAGAGAGTCTTTTTTCACGAAAGATACTCTCTTTTATAAGACGTTATTTGGTCTGATCCTGACCATCACCCTTCAGAATCTGATTGCCTACAGTGTGAACATGCTGGACAATATTATGCTGGGAAGTTACAGTCAGAATGCTCTGTCTGGAGCAGCCACTGTGAACCAGGTCTTCTTCATGGTACAGCAGACTGCCCTTCCCATTGGAAATGCACTGGTAGCTCTTGCTTCTCAGTACTGGGGCCAGAAGCAGACACAGCCGATCCGGGAGCTGACTGGAATTGCTCTGAAGTTCTGTCTGCTGGTCTCTGTGTTGGTTATGGTGGTGTGCACTGTCTTTCCTGTGCAGCTTCTTAGGATTTTTACGACCTCCGACGAGATCATTGCTGAAGGACTGGTTTATCTCTCTATCCTGAAATGGACCTTTGTGCTTTTTATTTTCAGCAATCTTTTAATCGCCATGCTGCGAAGTGTGGGAACAGCGCGGATCTCGTTTATCGTGTCCGTAGTGTCCCTGATCGTCAACGGCTGCATCAACTATACATTGATCTTCGGCCACTTTGGATTTCCGGAAATGGGTATCCAGGGTGCTGCGATTGGAACACTGATTTCCCGTATCGCAGAACTTTTGATCCTGCTGTTCTATGTGGCAAAAATGGACACAAAGATCCGCCTGTTCTCCAGCTCTCTGTTCTCCGGAAGCAGAGAACAAGTGCGATCCTTTTTGAAAGTCGGCATTCCGATTATGATCACGTCCTTGTTGTGGGCGGTCTCCGTCCCCATGCAGACTGCGATTCTAGGACATCTGTCCTCTGATGCAATTGCAGCTAACTCCGTGTCTTCTACTTTCTATCAGTATCTGAAAGTGGTAGTGATTGCGCTGTCTTCTGCCTCTGCAGTTATGATTGGCAACAGTATCGGAGCCGGAGACCTGAAAAGGGTGCGGTCTGATGCCCGCACCCTGTCTGTCATTGATATTCTGATTGGATTGATTCTCGCAGCTATTTTGTTTGTGTGCCGCACCCCACTGCTGTCCATGTACCGGCTCAGCAACGAAGCCATGATCCTGGCTGATCACTTTATAATCATCATGAGTGTTATCATGGTTGGTATGTCTTACCAGATGCCAGTCTCTATGGGCATCATTCAGAGTTCCGGCGATACGAAATTTACTCTCCGCCTGAATCTGATCTCCACCTGGCTCATCGTTATGCCGCTGTCTTTCCTGGTCGCTTTTGTCTGGAAATGGCCGGTAGAACTGGTAGTCGTAGCAGTACAATGTGACCAGATTTTCAAGGGGCTTCCAATCTTCCTTCGGTTCCGAAGTTATCGCTGGATCCACAAACTGACGGCTTAATTTTTATCGTTACTCAGCTTCTGTAGACTGCCCCTCAATGTCTGAAGACTGACTTTCGGAGTCTGCAGAAGCAAAATATTTCACAAAATATCCATCGATCTCTTCTGCACAGTAGCTTAAGTCTCCCATGCGGCCTTCAGCTTCTTCCATATCTGCCTTTGCAATTGCCGCTTTTGCAGCATTTCCGATATTTTCATAAGCATAATACAGAGATGCTGCCTCATAGTAATCAGCCACTGCATAACATTCCAGCATCTGCGCATCTGCTTTCACATGCTCCATCTCATTGCGGTTCTTTTTCTCCGGCAGTTCAGAATATTGTCCATCTTGAATAGAATAGAGAAAAGTATCTTCATCATAGTGATAATGGTACTGATCTCCGTAGAGCTGAAATCCAAATCTTATGATCTGTCCGATGGTCAGAACGACCAGCACGATTACAACTGCCCGATATATTTTACGATTCATTCTGCCGATAGCTCCCTTCCAATAATACGATCAGTCTGGTCTTTGACATGGTACGGATCTCACCACTTTCAATCACCTGTGGATCCACACCTGCATATGCCTGTACCAGCTCTTCTGCCTGTGTCAGCACCGTGTCACACCAGTCACTGTGATTCTGGTAAACCTCATAGTATGTGGAATACTCGTCTGCCTTTACAAAGTCATACATATCCTTCAGGTTGTCCGCAATCTCTTCCATACAACGGTCCGGCGTGTAGTACATATACTCATTGTCGATATTTTCATGATCCACCAGATGCATGCAGGCGTCATAAATATAATTATAATCTGTCACCATCCTCTGGAAATACCGGTAATCGTCAAATCCATTGATGCCCGAATAGTAAAGTTCATTCACATCTATGTACGCGGCATATGATTTCCAGTCTTCATTTGCAATATATTTGTCCAGATTTTCTACATGAATCGACAGATTTTTCTGCGCTTTCTGAACCAACAATGCCCGTTCAATCGTCCAGATACTGTTGTTCATCACAATGCTTCCCAGAAACAGCAGTCCCAGCACAGCCAGTACTGCGATCTGCGTCGCTTTTTTACTGGTCTTTCCCGCCGTCTCATACACTTCTGTCTTCGTACTCTGATAGTCCTGCTCGTAGCGGTGCATATCCTCCCGATGCTTCACATAATGAGTATTGGGAGTATGGCAGTATGGGCATACTTCATCATCGATCGTCAGATTTGCCCCGCAAAAATCACATTTCACTTTTTGTTTCCCCCTGTTCGTTTAATCTGTAACCGGAACCCGGTCCTTGTGTTCTTCCACATATTTATAGATCACTTTGTAATCCAGAAAATGATCCTTTTCTGCCTGATGTTCCAGATCCTTGATCTCTGAATCGCCCATCTGATAGGTGTCTTTGACAAACCTCATAGTCTCTTCGATCCAGCCATCCACCAGACTTTCATCCTTGTCATCCACCTGATGGAACCATTCCTTATCATAATTCATGGTCAACGCTTCATAGAGTGCTGCCTGATACTCATAGAGATAGGTCTCCTCCCCCTGCTGGATGTACTTCTTCAGCTCCATGCACTCCTGATAAGTGTCATAAAAAGGAAGAATATTCCAGTGCTCCCAGTTAGTATAACTGTAAGAAATACCGCCTGTTGCCGCATCAATTTCATTGCAGAACGCAAGGATCGAGTCGTAGTCACCTTCCTCATACCAGGCATCCAGCTTGGGGAAATTCTCCCTTTCCCACTGCATCTGTTCCCGGGTATCTGCCATACGAGTATCGGTCATTTTATTGTACACGGAATAAATAATATCCCCTGAATACCGCAAAAACAGAAACACCGCTGCAAGGATCAGAACCAGTGCCAGCAGTACTGCGACTGCCTTTCCTGTAAAATGGACATTCGACTTCACTTCTGCTTTGATCTCTTCGCTGGGGATATTTCCCACCTCTTTCAGATCATCCTTCAGGTTATACATATCCTGCATGTATTTATGTTCTGCACCAAGCTCATTGATGGCGCCGCAATAAGGGCATCGTTCTGCCAGTTCTTCTATCGGTGCACCGCATTCTCTGCACGTGATCATATTTTTTATCCTCCCAGACTCTGCTGGTTTCATTATACGAAATACTCCGAGAGATGACAACATTTTCTGTCGTCCACGCCAGAAAATATTTTGTCAAAAAAATCCCGCGAGTCCTGACTGTTTGCCAGCCCCCGCGGGATCCCATATGCATTTATTTATTCTGCACTTTTCTCTTCTTTTTTCAGGTCTTCCTTGATGATCTGAATATGAACATCGCGAAGCTGTTTTTCTTCAACCTCAGCCGGTGCTCCCATCATCACATCCTGTGCGTTCTTGTTCATCGGGAACGGAATGATCTCACGGATGCTCTCCTCACCTGCGATCAGCATAACCATACGGTCTACGCCAGGAGCGATACCAGCATGTGGCGGTGCTCCGTAGCAGAATGCATTGTACATTGCCGGGAATTTTGCTTTCACATCATCCTCACCAAGACCAACGATATTGAATGCTTTGACCATGATCTCCGGATCATGGTTACGAACAGCACCTGAAGACAGTTCCACACCATTACATACCAGATCGTACTGATATGCAAGGATCTCCAGCGGATCCTGATTCTCAAGAGCACTGAGTCCGCCCTGCGGCATGGAGAACGGGTTATGGCAGAACTCCAGCTCGCCAGACTCCTCACCGATCTCATACATCGGGAAGTCTACGATCCAGCAGAATTCATAGCAGTCTTTCTTCATGTAAGCATCAGAAGAAGCACCAAGCATCTTTCTGAGCACACCTGCAGTCTTCTGAGCAGTCTTTAAGTCGCCTGCAGTCAGTCCAACGAAATCTCCAGCCTTCAGTCCAAGAGCTGCTACTACTGCATCTTTCTTATCCTGCAGGAACTTGGAGATGCCTCCAACCAGCTCCATCTTGTCATCCAGACGGAACCAGTATGCTTTCTGTCCGCTCTGCACTTCTACATCAGCACACAGTTTATCAATCACTTTTCTGGTGCCGGTAAATGCCGGTGCCACGATTGCTTTTACTTTCTTTCCTTCAAACGGTCCGAAGCCACAGTCAGCCAGTACATCGGTTGCATCCTGTACTAACAGGTTGATACGCAGATCCGGCTTATCGGAACCATATTTATCCATAGCCTCAAGATATGGAATTCTCTTAAATGGCGGCTTGGAAGCCTCATTGTAAATGCCGTATTTTGAGAAGATCGGCGGAAGCACATCTTCCAGCACTGCAAATACATCCTCCTGGCTTGCGAAAGCCATCTCCATATCCAGCTGGTAGAACTCTCCCGGAGAACGGTCAGCTCTGGCATCCTCATCACGGAAACACGGAGCGATCTGGAAATAACGGTCAAATCCAGAAGCCATCAGAAGCTGTTTGAACTGCTGCGGTGCCTGCGGAAGTGCATAAAATTTTCCAGGATGATTTCTGGACGGTACCAGATAATCTCTTGCTCCCTCCGGTGAAGAACAGGTCAGGATCGGGGTAGTGATCTCCATGAAATCATGAGCAGTCATGCTCTGACGAAGATCAGCCACGATCTTGCTTCTCAGCACAATCTTGCTCTTTACTTCCGGATTACGCAGATCCAGATAACGATATTTCAGACGGATATTCTCGTCTGCATCTTTAGAATGGTTGATCTGGAACGGCAGCTCATTATAACGGCACTTTCCAAGCACTTCTACTTTGCTCGGAACGACCTCGATATCACCAGTTGGAATCTTGTTATTTTTGCTGCTTCTCTCGCGAACGACTCCATCTACCTGAATCGTGGACTCATAGTTAAGCTCTGACAGCTGCTCCATGATCTCCTCGGTCTCCACAACGATCTGCGTAGTTCCGTAGAAATCTCTTAAGATCAGAAATCCTAAATTTTTACTGACTTTACGGATGTTTTCATACCATCCTACCAGACGGACCTGCTCACCTGCATTGGAAAGACGAAGTTCGCCGCAGTTATGGGTTCTTCCCTGCATGTTATATACCTCTCTTATCTGTTAAAAAATTCTTTGAACTCTGTATAGCCTTCTTTGGAAAGCTGCTCTTTCTGGAATTTTTTATTTTTGTTCATCAGTGCCACCTGTACTGTTGCACCGTTCTCGCGCTCTGCTCTTGCCTCTTTGAGCACCTCACACAACTTGTCAGCCGGCATATTTTTCTCGATCAAGAATGCTTTCTTACCTGCTGCACCCGGCACCTGGAAATTGTTCTCCAGAAGGATCGTAACGATTCTCTCAAATCCGATGGAAAATCCACAGGCCGGCGTATCATTTCCGGTAAATTTACCGATCATCTTGTCATAGCGGCCGCCGCCTGCCACAGAGCTTCCGAACTCCGGCATCTCGATCTCGAAGATGGTTCCTGTATAATAGGACATTCCACGAACCAGCGTCGGGTCAAATACCAGTTCAAAATCTGCTGCCTTGGTTGTTTCCACACTCTGGCGGATGGTACGCAGGTTCCCGATCACATCTGCTGCCAGTACACCGGTCAGCTTGTTCTCCAGATATCCAAGCGGATCTTCGCTTGCTTCCATCTCGCCAAACATATCTACATATTTTGCTACGCTGTCAGCGGAAAATCCAGCTTCGATCAGCTCTGCTTTCACGCCGTCCCATCCAATCTTATCCATCTTGTCCAGAATGATGAATACCAGATCAAACTGATCCTCCGGGAATCCGCAGTACTCAGCCATTGCCTTTAAGATCCGGCGCTCATTGATGCGAACCTTGAATCCCTTAAAATTCAGTTTTCCAAGCAATGTAGTCGTTGCCAGGATCAGTTCGATCTCTGCCAGGCAGCTTGCCTCTCCTAAAATATCAATATCACACTGTACGAACTGACGGAAACGACCTCTCTGTGGTCTGTCTGCTCTCCATACGCTTCCGATCTGCAGTGCTTTGAACGGAGTCGGCAGATTATTTGCATTATTGGAATAAAATCTGGACAGCGGCAGAGTCAGGTCATAGCGCAGACCACTGTCTGTCAGATCTGCTTCGCTCTGTGCAGTCTCCAGATTCAATTTCTCGCCTCTCTTCATGATCTTGAAGATCAGCTTCTCATTGTCTCCGCCCTGCTTGCTGCACAGGTTCTCGATATGTTCTACACACGGAGTCTCAATGGGTGAAAATCCAAAGCTTTTATATGTCTCTTTGATCAGACCGGTCACGTAATCTCTGATCTGCATCTCTGCAGGCAGGATGTCTTTCATACCAGTCACTGGTTTCTTCTTCAAAGGCATGGTGTTGATTCCTTTCTTGTTCCTTAGTCTCCTCTATAATCATGCAGACAAGCATTTGTCTGCGATATAGGCATACATTAGATATTATAAAGTTTGCGGTTCGGCGTGTCAAGATTTGTACTGTAAAAAAGAGTATCAGCTGTACATGAAATAAAAGCTCGTATGACGTGTATCTGACTGAAGATTCATAAACTCAGGGTTTTGATTCGCTCATGAATCAACTGACTCGCCTGTTCTTTCTGCTCCTTAGATAAATAGGCTCCCTCTACCTGATCAAGAAATTTATTTTCCATTCGACAGATTTTCTTCAGCATATTTTCCGCAACTTTTGGTGAAATTTCGTAAGACTCCGCCAGTTTTCGAAATTCCTTTTTATGAATATTACGTTTTTTCTCATTGATTGTCAGTGCCATCTGTTCTTTATCCTCTGGCATAATCACATTTACAGGAAGCATATCATATGCTTTATTCCTTATCATAAGAAAAGATATATCCCTCTTCTGTCTCAGCAATGATTCCGGCAAAGTGATTTTGAATATATACATAACCGCTTCTATATTCTGACTCCACCTGTTATTCCTCCTTTTTTCCCGGTACAGCTTCTTTTCCGAACATTGCCAATGCCTGATTTACTTTATCCAGACGCGCAGTCTCCTTATACCCTTTCAGGTATAGTTTATTCACTTTCCATCACTTTCAAAATCATTTTCTCAAAGGATTCCCTGAAGTGTTCGTCGTCTTCTGCAGTTCTTTTCTTCGGACCTTTCAGGTGATTTTTCTGTGAGGCTCTTCTGGCTTTTTTATTCAGATGGCGTTCCATAAGCATCTGATCAATATTTTCGTTGGTGTACCATTTTCCAGACTGATGGATCGCATAGGCACCCTTCCCAAGTGCCATGGCTGCCACTCCATAGTCCTGCGAGACCACCATATCTCCTTTGTGGCAAATGCTGATCAGCTTATAATCCACCGCATCCGAACCTGCTCCCACCACAATAACTTCGCTGTAATCGGAGAAAAGCACATGATTGGTGTCACATAACAAGGTCACCGGAATCTTATATTTTTTTGCAAGCTCTTCTACGATACCCACCACCGGGCAGGCATCTGCATCTACAAATATTTTCATAAAATTAGTCAGCAATCCTTTTTACAATCTCTTCATCACTTTCCATTGGATATGCACTGAGCAACTCATTCATTCTATGGACATATTCCAGGGTCAGATCCAAGTCATCCGCAACTGTCTCCTCGTCTCTGTTCTTTTTCTTCAGTAACCGGCGTAAAATAGAAATTTCTTCTACTTTTCTTCCAACTATCTGTCCTTCTTCACGGCCTTCCTCGCGCCCTTCTTCGCGTGCATCTTCGCGTTCGTATTCAAGTTCTTCCCATTTTTGCATATACTTCACCCCGATTTCTTCACTCGCCTTGATCTGTTCGACATATTCATGAAGTTTCTTCAGGTTCTCGCTGTCGTCGCCTATTTTATCAGCATCCATGGTCTCCATATATTCCAACAATGCAACCAGCTCTTCTGATACTTCATCGCGATTCGTTCCATGACTGTTCAGGAAAATGCGGACTGCTCCATCTTTCAGTCTTAAATCTGGTTCTTCCTCACAATATGGATGAAAGGTATAGCAGTATTTCCCTTTTCCAAACAGATCAAATGGAGTGATCATAATAACGCAGGTGTCATTCAAAAGATTAAAACTGCGCGTCCCCGGGATCTCCATCGTCTCATTAAATAAGAATCTGTCGAACAACGTTAATTCCTGCAAAGTTTTCATTTGTCTTCTCCTTCCATTTTACCCATTTAGAGCCGTATCCGCAACCATATTTCGCACATTTATGCATGAATTTGCTATACTATTTGCTCTTTTTTATCATTATCATTGGGAAATCCATGACGAAATGTCATGACTCGAATTGATGTTTTCATCATATCACAGAAAAATCTGTGTATCATTAATGTTTACGGATTGTTTAGATTCTTTATGAAAATGTCATATTTAGAATGCAGAAATAACAACAAAAACCTGACCAATGCAGTTCATCCACTTAAAGTAAAACCTCAAAAGCCAAATGGCAAAGAAGAAAAGGCTCCTTCTGTTGAAAAACTTACCGTTGATGATCTCTTTCGGCAGTTTGAAGAAAATCCACCTGCTGATATGGCTCCCTGTGCGAAACTTTGGGAAATTTTTAATACTTTTTCTTTTAAAATTCTGCCAGAATGAAACTTATCTCTTTAGCAAAATATGTTGTATTATCCATTATTCTATGTTACACCCATTTCAGTAATCTACCATTTTCCATTCTCATTTCATTGCTCACTTCGAGCTCGATTCCCGATAATGGAACACAATTTCTTATTTGCACAAAAAAGGAGGTGTTCGATATGTGGTCAGAAGCATTATTGCAGATGGATGAAAATACCCTTAAATATCAAGTATAACGGATGCAGGCTGAAAATGAAAAGCTACGTGAACAAAGAGAGGCTGATAAAGCTCACAGGGACATCATCTGTCCCTGCAAAAAAAGACATAAAAAAACGAACCCATCTTTTTCAAATGGATTCGTTCTTTCATGATTCTATAGAATTTTATTCTTCTGCAAACAGTTCTTCTTTTCTCTGGATCATCTCATCGATCTTCTCTATATACAATGCCACATCTTTGATATTCTCGCACCGTTCGATCCGATAAGAACCATCCGGATTCTGTTCATTCCAGACACGTTTGGTGGAAGCTCCCGCTCCGCACGCCACGATGGTCTGTTTCTCTTCCATGATGAGGATATTGTAGATACCAGCCTTCTCCGGCTGTGCGTAACCTACGTTTTCAAAGTTACCGGCCATATTTTTCTGGCGATAGAGATAATATGGCGACAATCCCATCTCTGCACAGTATCTGGCAGTCATATCCATGATCTGCATATTATTTTCCAGACCCATCTCCTCGTATTTATCTTTGAAGAGGCTGAGTCTTGCGGCACGCTTGATTGCCAGAGAGTGGACCGTCACGCTGTCCGGTGCCATGGCTTCCAGTTCTTTCATAGTATGCTCCACATCATCATAGGATTCTCCCGGAAGTCCCACGATCAGATCCATATTGATGTGAGCAAATCCCATGCTGCGGGCCAGCGCAAATGCTTCTTTTACCTGATCTACGGTGTGACGTCTGCCAATGATCTCCAGTGTCTTCTGGTTCATGGTCTGGGGATTGATGGAGATCCGGTCAATGCCGTGATCCAGCAGCACCTGAAGCTTCTCCCTGGTGATGCTGTCCGGTCTGCCCGCTTCCACGGTAAATTCCTGCAGATATTCTGTATCAAACTTTCTCTGGATCCTGGTCAGCAGACGGTCCAGCTGATAAGGCTCCAATGTGGTCGGTGTACCACCGCCGATATAGACTGTATTAAGCTTTTTATCCCGGAACCGGTCTGCCACATAATCCAGTTCCTTACATAAAGCATCCAGATACTGATCCACCTGTTTCCGCCATCTTTCCAACGGATAGGATGAGAAGGAGCAATAAAGGCAGATGCTTGGGCAGAACGGAATCCCCACATAGAGGCTGTAGCCATCTTTGTAGTCAATATTTCGAAGCACATACCGTTCCCGGTTGGCGATCATGACGCTCAGTGCCACCTTTTCCTTGCTTGCCAGGTAGGTATTCCGCATATATTCTGCGGTCTCTACATTGCTCATGCCCTGCTCGATCAGTCCCATGGCGATCTTTGCCGGACGGATTCCCGTCAGGGTTCCCCATGGAAGAGTCTGTCCCGTGTATGTACACAGCAACTGGTATAATTGGCGTTTCAGCCGGTTTTTCGTCTCTTTCCGTTCTGCATAATTGATGACGGACGCACCGGATTCTTTTTCTTCGCCCTGCTCCATCAGGCAGATGGACACAGTCTCATCTGTAAACTCCACAGAAATACGAAGAGCCGTATCTTCGGAAAATGTATCCTGTACATGGATCTGCACATCTTCTCTTGGGAAAAAAGATTTCACAAGGGAATGGATATCATATTCGAAACTCGGCCGGTTTACAATTACTTCTATCATAAAAAGCCTTTCTTTTCTTCCTACACAAATGGATTATACTTCTTCTCATGACCGATCGTGGTCTCTTCGCCATGTCCTGGACAGACGAGCGTATCATCTGGCAATAAAAAGAGTTTTTCTTTTACCGCACGAACTAATGCAGATGTACTTCCACCTGGAAAATCGCTTCTGCCCACAGACTCTGCGAACAGGGTATCTCCCGAGAACACGCAGCCTGCCTCTGCCACGTAGTAAGAGCATCCTCCCGGCGTATGTCCCGGTGTATGGATAACCTGAATCTTCATGCCTGCCAGTGTCAGTTCCTGTCCGTCACGCAGCAGTTCATCCGGCTCAAAAGTCACAACTTTGCGTTCAATAAAGACAGACAGATTCTTCTTCGCATCCAGAAGAAGATCTTCTTCCTCTGTCAGTGCGTATACCTTCACCCCCAACTCTGTGCGAAGGGATTCGCATGCTCCCATATGGTCGATATGTCCATGGGTCAGCAGGATCGCAGTGATCTTCCATCCATGCTTCTCAGCTGCCGCACAGATTCGATCCGGTTCTGCTCCCGGATCGATCACAACAGCCTCTTTTGTATCTTCATTTGCCAGAAACCAGCAGTTCTCTGCCAGATTTCCCACATTAATATGTGTAACTTTACTGTTCATTATCTTCTCCCTTAGCTGGCAGACCTCTCAATATCCAGAACACTCTCAATCTGTCTGAGCTTCTCAATGATCTTGTTCAGCTCTTCCACGCTGGAAATATCAAAGCTGATAGTGATGGTAGCGGTTCCTTGTTTGCTGGTACGCACATTCATAGATGTGACGTCAATATTTCTCTCAGTGAGAGTCTTGGAAATATCCACCAGAAGGCCGGTACGGTTGTTGCCGTAGATCTTGATCTCCGTCGAATATTTCTCGCTGCTTCTGGTCTGTGCGCCTCCCTGCCATTCTGCATCAATCAGCCGTTCTCTCTCTGATTCCGCCAGATGGAGCATATTGACGCAGTCGGTCCGGTGAATCGTTACACCTCTTCCCCTGGTCACAAAGCCCACGATCTCATCACCCGGAACCGGATTACAACACTTTGAAAACCGCACTGCCACATCATCGATACCTTTTACAATAATGCCGCTCTTGGATTTGGTCACATGAAGCTTCTGCTCCTTTGCCTCCTTCATGCTCTCCATGATCTTGGCATCGGTCACTTCTTTCTTCTTTGCCTTCTCATACTCTTCCACCATCTTGTTGACGACCTGACCTTCTTTCAGTCCGCCATGTCCGATGGCTGCCAGTACAGATTCCCAGTCGCGGAATCCATATTTTCTAAGAACACTTTCCTGATACTCCGGCTTTACCACCTGAGCGGCAGGAATGCCCTTCATCTTACAATACTGGGCGATCAGTTCTTTTCCTTTTGTAATATTGCTTTCCTTGAACTCTGTCTTGAACCACTGGTTGATCTTATTTTTTGCCTGCGTACTCTTAACGGTGTTGAGCCAGTCACGGCTGGGTCCTTTGGAGTTCTGGGATGTAATGATCTCGATCCGGTCACCATTCTTGATCACTGTCTCGATAGGCACCAGCTTTCCGTTGACTCTGGCACCAATCATCTTGTTGCCGACCGCACTGTGGATACTATATGCAAAGTCAATGGTATTGGAGCCATTGGGCAGCGTCTTCACATCGCCACCTGGTGTAAAGCAGTATACACTCTCGGAGAACAGATCCAGATCACTCTTTAAGAGACTCATGAATTCCCGGTTATCGGACATATCACGCTGCCACTCCAGGATCTGACGAAGCCAGGTAAGCTTCGCCTCTGCGCTGTTCTTACCTTCAATATTCTGCTCATTGCTTCCGCCGCTCTCCTTGTATTTCCAGTGGGCAGCGATACCATACTCTGCGGTACGGTGCATCTCATAGGTACGGATCTGGATCTCAAAAGGCTGTCCCTTCGGACCGATCAGCGTAGTATGCAAAGACTGGTACATATTGGCTTTTGGCATGGCAATATAATCTTTGAAACGTCCCGGAATAGGCTTATACATCTCATGGATCACACCCAGTGCCGCATAACAGTCTTTGACAGATTCCACCAGAATACGTACAGCAAACAGATCATAGATCTGATCCAGTGTCTTATCCTGGTTGACCATCTTTTTATAAATGCTGAAGAAATGTTTCACTCTTCCCTGTACATCTGCCTCGATCTTGGCATTGTCCATGTGCTGTTTGACTTCCGCCACGATGGACTGTACATATTTCTCACGGGTACTCTTCTTCTCTGCAATCTGGGATACCAGATCATAATAGACATCCGGCTCCAGATATTTCAGTGCCAGATCATCCAGCTCGATCTTTACTTTCGAAATACCAAGACGCTGTGCAATGGGCGCATAGATGTCCATGGTCTCTCGTGCTTTTTCCTTCTGCTTTTCCGGCTTCATGTATTTCAGAGTACGCATATTGTGAAGCCGGTCCGCCAGCTTGATGAGGATAACGCGGATATCTTTTGCCATTGCAAGGAACATTTTTCTCAGGTTCTCTGCCTGTTCATCCACTTTATCTGCGGAATAGCTCAGCTGACCCAGCTTGGTGACTCCATCTACCAACAGTGCCACCTCATCACCAAATTCCTTTGCCAGGTCTTCTGTAGTCATCGGTGTATCCTCTACCACATCATGAAGAAGACCTGCTGCAATACTTTCCTTATCAAGCTCCAGATCTGCCAGAATAATTGCCACACAAAGCGGGTGAATGATATACGGCTCACCGGATTTACGCACTTGTCCGTCATGGGCCTTTTTTGCCACCTGGTATGCTTTTTCGATCATGGAGATGTCCGCAGATGGATGATATTTGGTCACGCGCTGCACCAGTTCCTGATATAATTCATCAGGGCTGGTAAAATCTTCCATCTTAACGATACTTCTGTCATCCTCCTGCACTTCTCTTGCCTGTTCTTCCGTCATATCAATCACCACTTCTCTGTCTATCTATTTTTTCCCGATACAGTACATTCTTTTGTCCTGCATCAGCTGCTTTTATTTGCCTTCGTAACGAATTACACTCTCTACATCATATTTACTCAGCTTCTCACGACCATGAAGTCCTGCCAGCTCCATCAAAAATATGATTTTAACCACTTCACCGCCCAGCTGCTCCACCAGCTTTGCTGCTGCCTCAATGGTACCACCGGTTGCGATCAGATCGTCGATCAGTACCACCTTCTGCCCAGGTTTGATGGAATCCTTGTGCATCTCGATCTCTGCACTGCCATACTCCAGGTCATAGCTCACAGATACGGTCTCTCTTGGAAGTTTTCCTTTTTTGCGGACCAGTACAAACGGTTTATGAAGGTTGTATGCGATCGGCATTCCGAAGATGAATCCTCTGGACTCCGTTCCTGCGATCACATCAAAATCAAGGCCTTCCAGCTTCTTCTGCAGACTGTCAATAGCCAGCTGCAATCCCTCTGCATCCTGCAGAATGCTGGTCACATCTCTGAAAATGATTCCTGGTTCCGGATAATCCGGAATACTTACTACATAATCCTCTAACTTTTTCATCTGTCTTCTCCTTCTCTATCGCTATGCCTTCGGCATAATCTTTTCCTCTATAAACTGGTGTCAGACAACACCATAACAGAATAAATATAGCACAAATTCATGCAATCAGCAATAGTCCAGAATCCTCAGCTGTAATGTCCTCTGCCCCCGGAATTCATTGATCTCCGGATAATACAAAAATGCCAGTCTGGGCTTTTGCTGCATGGTCTTTAACACTTCATTCATCTGATCACTGAAATAGATTCCATCCATCGTGGTCCCACTTTCATCCTTCAGCTTCAGCCTTAGTACATTCTGATTCTTGCCAAGAACACGGGTTTCTAACACCTGCACTCCTTTCGCTGCAAATACCGGCTTACTATTTCCTTTTCCAAAAGGTTCCAGCAGAGATAATTCCTCCACCAACCGCTCTGATACATAGGAAAATGGCATGGCAATGTCGATCCGAACCACTTCGGTCAGATCCTTTTCCGTCAGTGTACACAGTTCATTGAGTCTTTTCCGGAACTTTTCCACATGTTCCTCCGGCATAGACACACCAGCCGCCATAGGATGTCCACCGTATTTCGTATAGAGCTCCTTACACTTGCTCATCTCTTCAAACATAGAGTAGGTCTCAATAGAACGCCCGGATCCTTTTACTCCATCCTGCGATCTGGTCAGCACAAACACTGGCCGGTAATAGCGTTCCCTGATCCGTCCAGCGATAATTCCCGCAAGACTCTCATGACAATCTGGTAGATAGATTACCAGTACCCGATCCCTTTTCATGTCGCTGTTCTCGATCTGATCAAGAGCCTGCTTCACACCGTCATCCGTCATGGATTTTCGTTCATCATTGAGTGCTTTTAACTCTGCGGCTTTTACAAGTGCTTTTTCATAATCTGTAGTCTTTAAAAGCTCCAGCGCCCGCTTTGCCGTATCCAGCCGTCCGCTTGCATTGATACATGGTCCTAAGACAAATCCAATATGAAATGCCGAAATAGTCTCTCTGGAGATCTCATTGACTTCTATCAATGCCGAGATACCCGGATGTGAGGTGGTCTTCAGAAGCTTCAGTGCTTCTTTCACCAGGATCCGATTCTCTCCGGTCAGATCCATCACGTCTCCCACTGTGGCAAATCCTGCAAACAGCAGCAAATCCTCATAAAGCTCCTGTTCTGGCACTCCAAGCTGTTCCCACAGAGCACTGACCAACTTCCATGCCACACCTGCTCCACACAGATTTTTATATGGATACGGACAATCCTTCTGGTGGGGATTGACTACCACATCTGCTGGCGGAATCTCTTCCTGCAGTTCATGGTGATCCGTAATGATCACTGTCATTCCCAGACTTTTGGCATAGGCGATCTCTTTCACTGCCGCAATTCCGTTGTCACAGGTCACGATAGTATCTACACCTGCATCATATGCCCTCTTTACCAGATCTTCATTAAGCCCATAGCCATCCTTCTTCCGGTCCGGAATATCTGTATCTACTTCTGCCCCGGCTCTTGTCAGTCCCCTGAGAAGAATGTAAGTGGAACATACACCATCAATGTCATAGTCTCCGATGATCCGAATGGAGGCCCCTTCCTTTATTTTTTTCTGTAAAATCTCAACTGCCGGAATGATCCCTTTCATCACAGAAGCAGAACAGAGATCCGACAGTCCCCCATACAGGTACTGTCGGATCTCTGATTCTTCTGTGATATCCTTATTACGGATCAGCCGGGCAGTCAGGGAGCTGATTCCAAACTTCTCACCGATCGACTGAAAATCTGCTCCTTTTCTGATCTCTACCCATTTTGCCATTGGCTTTCCTCTCTGTCCGTTATTTTTTCTCACCCAGTTTTGTACGCATTACATACCACAGGGCACCGGTAATGCATACGGAAGAGTAGGCACCGCACACGATACCAACCATCAGTGGAAGTGCAAATTCACGGATGGATGCAACACCCAGGATGAACAGCACTGCTACCATAACGAAAGTAGTCAGGGAAGTATAGATACTTCTGGTAAGGGTCTGTGTGATACTTGCATTAACCACATCCTCCAGAGTATCTTTCTTCTTCATATCTGTAAGATTCTCACGGATACGGTCGAAGATAACGATGGTTGCATTGATGGAGTAGCCGACAATCGTCAGCATACATGCGATAAAGGTATTTCCTACGGAAATTCTTGCAGCTCCATAGAATACCAGAACAACCAGTACATCATGCACCAGAGCAGCTACTGCACTGGTTGCAAAACGGATATCCTTGAAACGAACCCAGATATAGATCAGCATACAGATCGTCGCAATGATCACAGATACGACTGCATCATGCTTTACTTCCTGGCTGATGGCACCGCTGATACTCTCTGCTGTGATTGCCGTATCTCCCAGCTCAAAAGTTTCTGTCAGACTGTTATCCAGCTCCTGTCTCTGATCCAGACTCAACTCCTTGGTCTTGATAATAACCTGATTAGTTCCTGCAACCTTCTGGGTCTGAATATCATTATCACCAGTCACTGCGGATACTACCGGAACGACTTTTTCATCAATGTCAGCAATAGACATATCTTCATTGAATTCAACAGTTGTTGCAGTTCCTCCCTGGAATTCCAGGCTGTATGCCAGGATTCCTTTTCCAGATCCGGCATTGATTCCCATATAAATAAGTCCTGCCACGATCACTGCCAGCGAAGCTGTAAAGAATACTTTTCTCTTGCCAAGGAAGTTGATCGGTGCTCTCTCTTTGACTGTACCGTACCACTTCTCATCCTGCAGTCCCAGTGCATACAGCGCATTCAGTACCTGTCTGGTCACGACCAGTGCGGTGAACATGGATACGATAATACCAAGTGCCAGAGTCTGTGCAAAACCTTTGACACTTCCGGATCCCTTGAATCCAAGCACAATAGCGGCGATCAGAGTCGTCACGTTACCATCCACAATAGCAGACAGTGCTTTCTGGAATCCAATCTTAATGGAAGACTTCACAGTCTTGCCGGTTGCGATCTCCTCGCGGATACGGGAGAAGATGATAACGTTGGCATCCACGGCCATACCGATAGACAGAACGATACCTGCAATACCCGGCAGGGTCAGAGTCATCTCAAAAATATTCAGAAGTACCAGTACAATACCTATATAGGAAGTAAGCGCAATACCTGCAGCCAGACCCATGATACGGTACAGAATGATCATCAGGACAACTACAATAGCGAATCCAATAGCACCTGCCACAAGGCTGGTGGAGATTGCTTCGCTACCCAGCTTAGCACCTACCACGTTGGACCGCAGCTCCTGAAGTTCCAGGGACAAAGAACCGATACGGATGGTGGATGCAAGCTGATCAGCCTGCTCGTATGTAAAGTTACCGGTGATCTGACATCTTCCATCAGTAATTGCATTCTGGACAGTCGGAGCACTGATCACGCTGCCATCATAGACAATTGCGATCTGCTTTCCAATATTTGCAGAAGTTGCCTCAGCAAATTTCTGTGCACCTTCATCCGTCAGCACCAGTTCTACCACATACTGACGATTCTGATAACTGTCTGTGGTGGAACCGGCCTGCGCCTCGGCCACATCAGTTCCTTCCAGTACCACTTCACCATCTGTGGTCTGGAACTGCAGAGAACCTGGTTTTCCAAGCTCTTCCAGAATTGCATTTGCATCGGTCACACCCGGGATCTCGATATTGATCCGGTCAGCACCTTCCTGATAAACCTCAGCCTCGGTACTGTAATTTTCCACACGCTTCTGCAGCTTGTAGATCGTGTCTGCCATATCTTCTGCACTTGGTGCTTCATCGCCAACTGCCTGGTAGGTGATACTCACACCGCCTGCCAGATCCAGACCCAGATGGATCTTATCTGCAGAACCCAGTCCGTCTGCTCCCCAGCCTGCTGCTGAAGTGAACAGCAGAAGACCGGTCAGGACAACCGTCAGAAGCAGGGTAACAACTGCTCTAGATTTCTTCATTTGCTCTTTCCTCGTCTTTCTCCGCCTGAGCGGCCTTGATCATGATCGCGCACTCTACACGTTTGCGCTCCAGCTCACAACTCACATCATATGCATCATTGATGGAGCCGTGGAATTTATAAGAGTTTGCCGCACAACCACCACTGCAGTAGAATTTGGCAAAACAGTTCCGGCATTTTTCCTTGGAGTAAACGTTACACTCTTTGAACTCTTCTCTGATGTCCGGGCGGGTGATTCCATCATCCACATTTCCCATCAGATATTTCTCTTCGCCTACGAACTGATGACACGGATAGAGGTCTCCCCACGGAGTCACTGCCAGATATTCGGTTCCTGAACCACATCCGGACAGTCTCTTTGCCACACAGGGTCCGCCTGTCAGATCCAGCATGAAATGGAAGAAATTGAAATCCTTGTCTGTATGATATCTGTTCACCATCTCAGCTGCCAGCTTGTCATACTCTGCAAAGATCTCCGGCAGATCCTCTGCCTGCAGTGCATAATCTTCCTCATCAGATCCTACTACCGGCTCCACAGAGATCTGCTTGAATCCCAGATCTGCCAGATGAAGCACGTCGTTGGAGAAATCCTTGTTGTTCTTGGTAAATGTACCGCGCACATAATATTTTTCCTGATTCCGGCTCTCTGCCAGCTTTTCAAACTTCGGCAGAACCAGATCATAGCTTCCTTTTCCGTTACGGAACGGTCTCATACGGTCGTGAACTTCCTTACGTCCATCGATACTCAAGACCACGTTGTCCATCTCACGGTTTGCGAACTCCTGTACCTCATCGTTCAGCAGAACGCCATTGGTTGTCAGAGTAAAACGGAATCTCTTATTATGAAGCTTCTCCTGCTCTCTTCCGTATGCAACCAGGTCTTTGACAACCTGCCAGTTCATCAACGGTTCGCCACCGAAGAAATCCACTTCCAGATTGTGTCTGCTTCCGGAATTGGCAATCAGGAAATCCAGTGCCTTCTTACCTACCTCGTAGCTCATAAGAGCACGACGTCCATGATACTCGCCCTCTTCTGCAAAGCAGTAACGACAGGCAAGATTACAATCATGGGCAATGTGCAGACACAGT
>ENA-UPXC01000822-UPXC01000822.1-human-gut-metagenome-genome-assembly--contig:-NODE-822-length-49832-cov-17.389247_pt1 | contig 49832 bp, 53 predicted proteins | sample MGYA00250047_ERZ773371 | MGnify/ENA primary metagenome ERZ773371 (study PRJEB29103, sample SAMN06111975) | human gut metagenome | biome: human gut; feature: ankylosing spondylitis patient; material... | reverse complement strand
GAGCGCTTAAAGCGAGCATTCAAACCGCCGCGACTAAAGTCACAAATATAGGGGTTAGACTCTCTTCGGGGGCGTCTCCTTTGCCTGCGGCAAATTCCTATTTTTGTAACACTTTTGTTATACATTCTTATCCCACCTGTAAAGAAAAATAACACTTCTGTTATGGTACTTCCACAGCAAAAATATTATAATAAAATTATAGGAAATGTAGTACAGAAGATAGCATTTAAAGCACATTAAAAAAGCATTTAAATAGCGTATTATCTACACCACATTCCAAGTTCAAAAGGCAGGAGGGATTCCCTATGAAGAAAAGATTAAGTACAATTTTAGCCACATTACTCATGACAGTAACACTTATTCCATTTGCCCCAGTACATGCAAAGGCAGCATCAGCAGATGTGACCAGACAGATGGCAGGGAATCGTCAGATAAAGGATATCAGTAAGAAGATGACAGCATATACGACAGCGATGAACATAAGCGTATGGTCCACTACCAAGCCAGTAAAGATGAAGCTTAACGATAATCAGAAGTTATCCATCGCCGTATTCGTAAGATATAATTACAAAGGTGACTACAGCTATACAGCGAAGGAGCTTCGTTCAGAGACTAGGAAGCTTTTTGGTAAGAGCGCTTCTGTCAGCAAGATTAAGAGCAGCAAGAAAAATAAGAATCAGGCAATGTTCGTATGTAGCTCCGACAGTAAGTTCTATAAAGATCCATACATGTACTGTGGCGGAGACTTCGGAGATATGATTCCAGATTATAAGATTAAAAAGATTGTACGCACTGGTAAGAATACCTACACAGTAACGACACAGAACAGATATGGAATCTACGGAGAGAAAGGCAGAACCAATATTGGAACAACAACACTGAAGCTTAAAAAGACAGCAACAGGATATGTTGTGAAGGGTATTAGTTATCAGTATAATGGGAGATAAGTAATATAATAATTATAAATTGTAGAAGAGGAGAATGCAGTTAAGCATTCTCCTTTATTTTATAGTATTACAACCAGAAAACCCATGGTCTTTAGACCGTGGGATGAATGGCGTCAGATATAGAGAACATATATTCACTGAAAATATGGTCTTTAGGTAAAATATATACTATAATATATATACAGGAACATTTTGCTTCCGAGTCTTCGAAAGGAGAAAACCGTATGTATCTTACAGTGAAACAACAAGTGAAACATCTGTCTAAGGAAGATTATCTTACAATTAAAGAACTCTGTCATACTGCCAAGAATCTTGCGAATGAAGCAATCTACAACGTGCGTCAGTATTACTTTACAGAAGGTGAATTTCTCAAATACGAGAAGAATTATGTCCTTTTAAAGAATAGTCCTAACTACAAAGCACTAAACTCCAATATGGCACAACAAATACTTAAAGAAGTCGATGGTTCATTTAAGGCATTCTTTGGGCTGCTGAAGCTTGCAAAGCAGGGCAAGTATGCTTTAAAAGATTGCAAATTACCACACTATCTTCCTAAAGATGGATATACAACCCTTGTCATAGGTTTTGTAAGACTTAATGGTAACAAGCTGATACTTCCATTCTCAAATAGTTTTAGGAAAACTCATAAGATTATTGAAATTACGATACCACCTGTACTACTAGATAAAAAAGTTAAAGAGATACGTATTATACCTAAAGCTAATGCAAGGTTCTTTGAGATTCAGTATATCTATGAAGCTGAATGTGTTCAAAGAAATCTTAACACTGATAATGCACTTGCTTTGGATTTAGGTATAAATAATCTTGTAACCGCAGTATCAAGTAATGGTAAATCTTTCATCATTGACGGCAGAAGACTAAAATCTATCAACCAATGGTTCAATAAGGAAAATACCCGTTTACAGTCCATTAAAGATAAACAACACTTTGGCAAAAAGACTACCAATCGTCAAAAAGCTATAGCCCGTGACCGCAACAACAAGGTTAACGACTACATGAACAAAGCAGCTCGAAAGGTTATAGACTATTGCATCAACAATGATATAGGAACACTCGTTGTTGGCTATAACGAAACATTTCAGTGTGGCAGCCATATGGGTAAGCAGAACAACCAGAATTTTGTAAATATTCCTTATGGTCAGTTGCGAAGTAAACTTGAATATCTGTGCGAACTGAACGGTATTATATTTGTAAAACAGGAAGAATCCTATACATCAAAATCTTCGTTTTGGGATAAAGATGATATTCCTGTTTACAATACTGATAATCCCAAAGAGTATCAGTTTAGTGGAAACAGAGTGCATCGTGGTCTTTACAAAACAGCAGATGGTAGAACATTTAATGCTGATGTCAACGGTGCGTTAAATATCATGCAAAAAAGTAGCGTTGTGGATATGAATATCCTATACGGTAGAGGCGAAGTGGACACGCCTGTAAGAATAAGGATTGCCTAACTTGTTAGGTGGAAACTTAAATATCAAACTTCTTAAATAGAGCCGTTAGGCTCTTAGAAGTCCATTACCTTTAGGTGATGGGTAGTTCACCTGTGAATTTTGAACAGCTTATTGATGGCAGACTTAGAGAGAGACTGCAAATACATGTGGACTGTAACTTAAAAATCAATGGGACAGTCCACTATAGGAATGTTATCGTTGAAAACGATACTTTCAATATTTCTAAGGAAAATTTCTAAAAATTATTTCCAATCCCCTGCCCATTCTATTTCCTGTATACAAAATAGTAAAAAACTGATAACAAAGCAACAAAATGAAGTAAACTTTTGGTGGAAAATTGAAAATATAGTCTGACTTTACTAAAAATAACTAGATTAAAACGTTGAAATTAGGCATATTTAGGAATATGATAAAAATGAAATATATGGTATACTTTATTTATTATGAAGAGAGGTATACTTTTTGATTTTTAATAAGAAAAAGTTACAGCAGTTCCGGAATATTTTAATTTATATTCAGGATAGGAATTCTATCCAAATTATTACTTGCAGAAGAAGTATGAGAAAAACGATTATCAGATAAAGGAGAAAGACTGGATTTCGCGGGGATGGAAATTCTTTTACTTCATTTGATAATCAGCACAAGAAACAGGATTGGGGAAAGTATATGTATAAGAAAAGTGTACAGGGCTGGCTAAAGCACCTGGATTTTATAATCTTAGACGTGATATGTCTGTGGATTTCTTTTACGATGGCGTTTGGAATACGCCATAGAAACCTGGAGATACTCACGAATTCTTTATACCGTGATATGATATGGAGCATCGCACTCCTGGACATCGTGGTTATCTTTTTTTTCGATTCATATAAGAATGTTTTAAAACGAGGCTTTTATCAAGAATTCACCATGACATTAAAACATGATATTTTGCTAACGCTGAGTTCAGTGTTTTATTTATTCTTATTTAAAGAAGCAGATGATTATTCCAGACTTGTTATAGTATATACAGGGTTTATTTATCTGATCATCAGTTATGTAGCTCGTAATCTGTGGAAGGCCTTTCTACATAAGTGCCTTGTGGAGATCGGAAATCGTTCCCTTTTAATCGTTACATCCGCCCAGAATGTAAATGATGTGATCGATAACATTAAGAATAAGAATTATGCAGATTATTTTGTAAAAGGAGTATGTATCCTTGATAAAAAAGCAAAAGGCAGCATAATAGACGGTGTGCCTGTTGTGGCAAATGAGGATGATCTTATAGAATATGTTTGCCGTGAATGGGTAGATGAAGTATTTGTCAATATTTCAGAAAGTGAACCATATCCCTCAGAACTTCTTAACAAGTTCACAGAAATGGGAGTGGTCGTTCATATGAAGCTTGCCAAATCGCAAAACCTTCTCGGAAAGAAGCAGTTCGTCGAGAAGCTTGGAACCTACACCGTTCTCACTACCAGTATGAACAATATTACTCACAGGCAGCTTATAGTGAAACGAAGCTTGGACATCGCAGGAGGACTCCTGGGGTGTCTATTTACGGCTATTCTGTTCATCTTTATCGGACCAGCCATCTACCTGCAGTCTCCCGGACCTATCTTTTTCAAACAGACGAGAGTAGGAAAGAACGGGAAAAAGTTCCAGATGTACAAGTTCCGGAGCATGTATATGGATGCAGAAGAACGGAAAGCCGAACTTATGGCAGAGAATCGTGTTCAGGACGGCATGATGTTCAAACTCGACTTTGATCCTCGTATTATTGGGAGCAAAAAACTTCCGGACGGAACGGTCAAGAAAGGAATCGGGAACTTTATAAGAGACTGGAGTATAGACGAATTCCCACAGTTTTTTAACATCTTAAAGGGAGATATGTCGCTGGTAGGTACTCGGCCACCAACTGTAGATGAGTGGGAGAAATACGAACTTCATCACCGTGCTCGTCTCGCAGCAAAACCAGGCCTCACCGGAATGTGGCAGGTCAGCGGGCGAAGCAACATTACGGACTTTGAAGAAGTCGTGGAACTGGATAGAGAGTACATAAGCCACTGGAACATGGGACTGGACTTTAGAATCCTACTGAAAACGATACAGGTAGTGTTTAAAAAAGAAGGGTCGATGTGAGGGAAGAGAGATGGAAGAGAAGAATAAAGTACAACATGTGTATCTGGTAGGTGCAAAGAGTTTGGGCGCTTATGGTGGTTATGAGACCTTTGTGTATAAGCTTACAGAGTATCACCAGAACAAGGAAAATATTAAATATCATGTTGCTTGTAAGGCCAATGGTGATGGTTGCATGGATGAAAATAAATTTGAGGGAGTGACAAAAATTAACGACCATGAGTTTGAATTCCATAATGCACATTGCTTTAAAATTAATGTTCCTCAAATTGGTCCTGCACAGGCAATTTATTATGATGTGGCGGCACTGAAGGCTTGTTGCGAACATATTAGGAAAAATCATATTTCGAATCCAATTGTATATATAATGGCGTGTCGTATCGGATCTTTCGCAGCACATTTTTATAAAGAAATTCATAAACTGGGTGGAAAAGTGTATCTGAATCCGGACGGACATGAATGGATGCGTGCTAAGTGGTCGGCACCGATCAGAAAGTATTGGAAAATCTCTGAGCAGATGATGGTCAAGTATTGTGACCTCGCAATTTGTGATTCCGTCAACATTGAGAAGTATATTCACGAGTGTTATGACGGAAAAGGAATCAAAGGCAAAAATCCCAAAACCACATTCATTGCTTATGGTGCAGATTTGACACTCAGCAAGCTGGCTGATGATGACGAAAAGCTGATGAATTGGTACAAGGAAAAAGGTCTGGCAAAAAAAGATTATTACCTTGTTGTTGGCCGCTTTGTGCCGGAAAACTCGTTTGAAGTTATGATTCGTGAGTTCATGAAGAGTGGAAGCAAAAAAGATTTTGCGCTTATCACAAATGTGAACGATAAATTCTTGAACGAGTTGGAAGAAAAACTTCATTTCAAGAGCGATAAGCGAATCAAATTTGTTGGCACCGTATATGATCAGGAGCTCTTAAAAAAGATTAGAGAAAATGCCTACGCATATTTCCATGGTCATACAGTGGGAGGTACAAATCCTTCGCTGATCGAGGCTCTTGGTAGCACAGATCTGAATCTGCTGGTTGATGTTGGTTTTAACAAAGAAGTCGCAGAAGATTGCGCCTTGTACTGGAGTCGCAAGCCGGGTAGTCTTGCAAGGTTAATCGATAAGGCGGATCAGATGAGTGACGAAGAAATTGCAGAAATGGGCAGAAAAGCCAAGAAGCGTGTAGCTGAAGAGTATACGTGGGACAAGATTTGCGGACAGTATGAAGAAGCGTTTACAAAGTGAGTAAATAAGGAGACAACTGATGAAAATATCGAAGTACTATAGGTCTTTTCTAAGAAGAAAACTAAATGCAGAGAATCGAAAGAATCTTACAAATGAAAATTTTACGATACTATGCAATAACTGTGTGTGTGGGGGGGGGTGATCCTTCACGAGTTGGGAGAACGCTTTAATTCGCCTACGGTTAATTTGTTCTTTTCGGCAGAGGATTACCTTAAGTTCTTGAAGAAGCTGGATTACTATTTAGAACAGCCACTTGTGGAAATTGAAAGTGATAAGGATTACCCGGTTGCAAAGTTGGATGATATAACAATTTATTTCATGCACTATTTATCGTTTGATGAAGCAAAAACAACTTGGAAAAAACGAGTTGCAAGAATCAACAGAAACAATTTATATGTAATTTTTGTTCAGCAAAATGGCTGTACAGAACAGATATTGAGGGAATTTGATGATCTTCCCTATAAACATAAACTGGCACTTACAGCAAAGCCGATGCCAGAGATTCAATGCTCATACTGTATATCTAATACGATGCAGAGAAATGGTGATGTTATAGATTTGTGCAAGTATGAGGGAAAACTTACTGGTAAACGATGGATCGATGAATATGATTATGTTGGATTTTTAAATAAGAAATGATGTGAGGGAAAAGCATTGACGAAGGATGGTAATAAGATGAAAAAAGCATTGATAGTAACGGCGCTGGCTCGATTTACTAAAAGTTTTCTTACAAATGACATTATGACGCTTCAGAATATGGGGTACGAGGTACATTGCGCTGCGAACATACATCATGCTGGAGCAGAATGTATGCCAGAGTATTTTAAAGAAATGAATGTAACTTTTCATCAAATCGATTTTTCGTCTAGTAAGCCATTATCAATGGAAACCTTTAAGTCGTATAAAGAGATGGCTGAATTATTCAAAACGGATAAGTTTGATGTTATTCACTGTCATACACCAATTGCTGGAGCGATTGCTCGTTATGCTGGAAGAAAGCAGCGAAAAAACGGAAGCGTAGTGATTTATACAACGCATGGATTCTATTTTCACAAGAACTCAAGCAAAAAGACATGGCTGGTTTTTCACACGATTGAAGATGTTATGTCGAAGTATTGTGATGCAATTATTACAATCAATAAAGAGGATTATGCAAATGCTAAAAAAATGCATTGCAAAAAGGTATTTTATATTCCAGGCGTTGGGGTAGATACGAAAAGATTCCGTGATGCAGTGGTAGATAGAGAATCATACAGGGAAGCTCTTGGAATACAACAAGACCAGATTTTGGTTTTGGCAGTGGGTGAACTATCACATAGGAAGAATCATCAAATAATTATCAAAGCACTTGCGAAGGCACAGATTTCGCAAGCGGTGTTTATGATTTGTGGTAATGCCATGACAAATGCAAACACAAAGGAAGAACTAGAATTGTTGGCAAAAGAAAACGGAGTCAACTTGCGATTAATGGGATTGCGTGATGATATTCCTCAGATTTGTAAATGTGCTGATATTGGTGTCATGCCTTCAATACGCGAAGGATTGGGACTTTCTGGTATTGAGATGTTGGCATCTGGACTTCCTGTGATAGCTTCAAATGTTCACGGAATTGTTGACTATATTACTAATGGGGTAGATGGCTATTTGTGTGATCCTTTTGATGAGGTAGAGTTCGCAACAGCAATCAAAAAGTTATTGAATCCTGAACAGCGAACAGCGATGGCTGAAAACTGCCCAAAAGCGGCTGAACCATTTGATATTGCTCATTCTTGTAAGGCTATGCAGGAAATATATAGGGAGTTACTGGTATAAAGTTATGAACATATTACATTATTCACTTGGATTTCCTCCATTTCGGCGAGGCGGTATGACACAGTATTGTATAGACCTGATGGTTGAACAGATTAAGTCTGACCATGATGTTGGTCTGTTATGGCCGGGTGTATTGCGGGATCTGAGTGAGAAATCAAAAATTAATAAACGGTCTAAGTATGCGATACAGAATGGGCTATATTGCGATAGTTATGAGATTATAAATCCACTTCCGATTCCATTGATGGATGGGATTCGGAATCCGGAAATGTATCTAATAAAAAAGGGTAAAGAGACATACCGTAGTTTTTTTCAAAGTAATAAAATTGATGTGTTGCATATCCACACATTCATGGGACTTCCAGCTGAATTGGTCGAAGCGGCAAATGAAGCAGGAGTAAAAACTATTTTTACAACGCATGATTACTTTCCTTTATGTCCCCGCTGCAATTTTTTCCATGCGGGGAAAGACTGTGTGAATGACCATAATTGCTCAGACTGTGTATCCTGCAATCAATATGGCCTTTCATTGAGGAAAATGCAACTATTTCAATCGAAACTATATAAACTTGTCAAGGAAAATGCACTTGTAAAGATTCTTCGCGCAAAGCACAACCGCAAAATGTATGATGTGGTAGTGCAGGTTACGGAGGAGCAGGTAGTAGATTTAGCTAAACAGAAAGTCTATCAGGATCTGCGAAAAAGAAATATTGATTTGCTTGAAAGTCTTGATGTTGTTCATTTTAACAGCAGTAATACGTTGCGTGTATATCAAAACCGTGGATATTCTGGAGAAAATGCCTGTATTGTATCAATTTCAAATGGTGCAATACAAGACCATAAAAAAAGAAGAACTGTAAAAGGAAAACTAAGGTTAGGCTATCTTGGTCCAATAACAACACATAAGGGATATAATCTGTTTAAGGGGGCTTGTGACGAGATATGGAACAGTGGAATTCGTAATTTTGAAGCTCACATTTTCGTGGAAATTGGTAATCCACCTCCATATATGGTATGTCACAAGCCGTACAAGTATCAGGAACTTCCAGATGTCATGAATCAATTTGATGTTCTTGTGACACCGAGCGAATGGGAAGAAACCTTTGGTTTCACAGTTCTTGAGGGATTAAGCTACGGTATTCCAGTGATTGTCAGTAACAGGGTGGGCGCAAAAGATCTTGTTAAAGATAGCGAAAATGGTTATATTGTTGAAAATACAGTAAGTGCATTAGCAGATAAAATGAAAGAACTAATTCAAAACATCGAGCAAGTGAATAATATGAATAGATATATTGTGAATGAAGATACAATTAAAGGAATGAAGGAACATAGTATGGAAATCCTCCAACTATATAAATAGCGGAAAGTAGGATAAAAGAGTGAATGATTTGATAAGTATCATTGTACCTGTATACAAGGTGGAAAAAGAAATTGATAGATGTGTAGATAGTTTGTTGAAACAGACCTATAAGAATATTGAAATTATTTTAGTTGATGATGGAAGCCCAGATTATTGCCCAGAGCTTTGTGATCAATATGCTAAAGAAGATAATCGAGTGTGTGTTATTCATAAAAAGAATGGCGGTTTATCCGATGCTAGAAATAGTGGATTAAAAGCGGCTACAGGAGACTACATTTTATATGTGGATTCTGACGATTATATCAATTTGGACTCATGTGAAAAGTTTTTAAAATCAACTTTAGGGGGAAAAGTAGATATAATTGTTGGAAATGCAATTATGGAAAAAGCGGATGCTAAAGAGTTGATGATTCATACAGCAACGCCATCGGGAATTTGTTATAAGTCAAATGAATTTATTAAAAAAGCTATTAAAGCATATCAATGGTACGCTCCAGCTTGGTTAAATATGTATCGTAGAGAGTTCCTTTTAGAAAATGATTTGTTTTATAAAAAAGGAATTTATTTTGAAGATATGCAAATGCTACCTAGAGTTTTCTTAAAAGCAAATAGTATAACTTGTATGGATGAAACTTTTTATCATTATGTGATTCGTGAGGATTCGATTACGACATCTGAAAAAAGTAAAAAGAAAGAAATGGATTCCTTTCAAAACTTGAAGGAATGGAAACAACTTTTTGATTCAATACAAGATATAGATTTACAGAAATATTTATATGGGATGTTGATTAAATGTTATTTGCACGAGTGTAGAATATATGGAGTTGAAAATTGGAACATCGATGGTATGAATTTTAGATTTTCATTTAAATATGCATTAACAATGAAAGAAAAAATTAAAGTTTTGTTTTTTAAATTATTTCCATCTGTATATACAAAAATTAGATGATAGGGGGAAAAATGAGAGAAGGCTATACATATAAAGGGAAAATTAGAGCATTTGATTTTTGCTTGTTTTGGTTATCATTAATTCAGTATTTGTCAAATATTACATTGTTTTATGAAAATGAAATATTTTTTATGATTGCTAAAGGAATTAGGCTAGTAGTTTACTTGTTATTGTTATATATTGTTTTTCAAAAAAGATATAGCTTTAATAAACTTTTGATATTTTCTATTATTACATGTTTACTTACATATGGAATGTTTAAGAGTGAGATGTCTGCATTTGTATTTGCTTGGTTGTTTATTATAGCATCTAAAGGAGAAAACTATGAACGAATAATAAAAAAGCTATATTTAAGTATGTGGATTGTTCTTATTGTTGCAACTATTTATTATGTTTGTAGTATTGATTATACAACATTTATATATCAAGTGAAAAATGGTGTGGACTTAGCACTTGGTCAAAAAAATCAAGCTGGTTTATTCTTTGCTTGTTTGTTTCTAATGAAAAAGGCGTGGGAGAGTACATCAAAAAAAATGTATAAAGATTGGATATATGCATTTGTTGTTTTAACTATTACTAAGTCTAAAACTGCATTTGTAGTCATTTTATTATATCCAATAATGATTAAAATGTATAATTATGTGCTTGTAAAAGAAAAAAAATGGATGAGATTAATAACAGAAATGCTAGTTCCATTTCTGTTCCTTTTTAATTATTTCTCAGCAAAAATGTATGAAAGTAATATTTTTGTTCAAATAGTTGATAAAATATTAACCAATCGTATTTTTCTTAATTGGTATATATTATCACAGAATAAATTAACTTTATGGGGGCAAAATATTAAACTAAGCTATACTGGGGTTCATAATCCAGTAAGAGATATTTGGAATATTACAACTACTGTTGATAATGCATATATGTATGCCGTGCTTGTGATGGGAATTATACCAGTATTTTTATTTATTATTGGTTATATTATGGTTATAAGGCGTGCATTTGAAGATCGTAATGTAGTAGTTATTGTTACAGCTGTCATTTTTGCATTATATGGGATATCAGAAGTAAAAACAGTTAGTATTTTCTTCAATTTTGTATATTTATATATAAATTGTAAGCATGATAAAAACATCTTAAAAAGGGAACAGTTACTAAATAACAGTTAAATTCATAGTATTTTAAAAGAGATATGTTATTTATTAGATTGATGATAGGAGATAAAAATGATACCTAAGATTATTCACTATTGTTGGTTCGGAAATAGTCCATTATCAGAACTTGCTCAGGAATGTATTACGTCTTGGAAAAAGTATTGTCCAGAAAATAAAAGAATGGAATGAAAGTAATTTTGATGTAAATTGTTGTGATTTTGTAAAAGAAGCTTATGAAATGAAAAAATGGGCATTTGTAAGCGATTACGCACGATTGAAGATCATATATGAGCAAGGGGGAATATATTTAGACACAGATGTCAGAATGATAAAATCCTTTGATGATCTATTAGACAATAAATGTTTTTTGGGAGAAGAAACAACAGGATTTGTTAATACAGGGCTTGGATTTGGTGCGGAAAAGCATAGTTTAATTGTAAAAGAACTATTAGAAATGTATATAGGAAAAAATTTTAAATTAAAAGATGGATCTTTTGATAGGATACCGTGTCCTCAAAAAAATACGGAACCTTTAAAGAAGTATGGCTATGTTTTTAGTGGGATAGAAATATGGAAAAATGAGTATGTTACTGTGTATCCAACAAATTTTTTTGTCCACTTGATTATGAAAGTAAAATATATAAGCAAACAAAGAACACTCATTCTATCCATCTTTTTAAAGTGGTAAAAAGTGCCTGACACTGTGAACACAATGTGAACAAGGAAAGGAAACAATCAAATGATACCAAAAATAATTCATTACTGCTGGTTCGGTGGCAATCCGCTGCCGGAGCTGGCGGTGAAGTGTATAGAGAGTTGGAAGAAGTACTGTCCGGATTATGAGATTAAGCGGTGGGATGAGTCGAACTTCGACCTTAAATGCTGTGATTATGTGAAGGAAGCATACCAGGCGAAGAAGTGGGCGTTCGTCAGTGATTATGTGCGGTTCAAGGTGCTGTATGACGAGGGTGGTCTCTACTTCGATACAGATGTGGAGTTGATTAAGCCGATCGATGATATCCTGGCGCGTGGGCCTTTCATGGGTGTGGAGGTCGGACAGCCGATCAATGAGAGGCTTCAGGCGAAGATCGATGCAGTGATGCCGGATATTGATGAGGATACACACATGGAGGGGGATGATATCACCTCAGATTGTCGCACGGCTGCGCCTGAGCTGACGTGCAATCAATCTGGCGCTACCGAGGAGCTGAATCGGGTCGCATTAGGTTCCTCGGCCAACCCCGGGTTGGGTCTTGCGGCCAACCCCGGGTTGGCCTTATACCGTAAAATTCTGGACTATTATGAGAAGGCACATTTTATCATGCTGGATGGGAGTCTGAACCAGATTACGGTCGTGATGTACACGACGGAGTATCTGAAACGGTATGGGCTGCAGCAGCCTGTGACTTCGGTGCAGAAGGTGGCCGGTGTGTATGTGTATCCGGCTGACTATTTCTGTCCGATGGACTATGAGACCGGAGAGATTATATTGACCGAGAATACGAGGTCGATTCATCACTATATGGCATCGTGGGTCAATTCTCATGAGAAGAAGTGGCATGCCTGGCAGCAGGCACTCGCCCGGCAAATCGGTTTTGAGAAAAGTAATCGCTTTTTCCAGTTCCTCCCGGTACGGACGATAGGCAGGATCTACCAGTCCGGCTTAAAGGAAGCTATCAAGAGAGCTAAGGGACATCTAAAGTCAAACGTAGGAAATAAGCATTCTATTTAACAGATATGAAAGATAAAGAAGTTACATATAAAGAATGTAATCGAATATTTGTTATAAGGTCATCTGAACTGGAGTCTTTTTCTGCAAGGAAGAAACTTATACCACAGTACTGTCCGTTATGTTATAAGCGATACCGCGCTGAAAAAGCGGCGGAGCGGAAGCAGCGGGAGGATTTAGCGTGGCAGAAGAAGAAAGTGCTGAATGGCATCATTCGAGAGGGCCGTTTTCTGGATTTTAATTATACGGAGTTTCCAAAAAACTCTAGTTTGGAGATATAAGTAACATGTAAACCGTTCAACAAACCCAGTAAAATCAAGACTTTTTGTTGAAAGTGCACTGAAAAGAATGAAGAGGTGAAAGATAGCAATGCATTATGCACCAATTTTAATACCTACTTTATGCAGATACGAACACTTTGTTCGATGTATAGAAAGTTTAAAAAGGAATACATGGGCTAAATATACAGATGTATATGTTGCATTAGATTATCCATCTAAGGAATCCCATTGGGTTGGTTATAATAACATTTGTAAATATTTAGATAATAAATTTGATGAATTCGCAAATTTTTATGTTATAAAAAGACCATATAATTATGGATCTGGGAAAAACATGGATGATTTAAGAAGTGCGATTTTTAAGAAATATGATCGATTTATTCGTACAGATGATGATTGTGAGTTTGCACCAGGATTTCTTGAATATATGAATTTATGTTTAGAGAAATATAAAAATGATGAATCTGTCGTAGGGGTGACAGGGTTTTCTTATCCGGTAGACTGGGAAATTAATCCGGAATGTAATGCTTTTAAAAATACTGCTATTTGCCCAATGTGGGGGACAGGGTTTATGACAGATAAATTTTTGAAAATGAAAAAGGAAATTGAATCTGGAATAATAAGGAAGCAGTTTTTGGCTGGAAATGTACATCGAAAAGGTATGACCGATGCAAGATATTTAGATGCCATAAGTGGTGCTTTATCTGACAATGAGAATAATCTTGTATCTTGTTTCTCTGATGTTGCAATGGGGTGCTATATTCAGTTGTTGCACAAGTATGTAATCACTCCAAAAGAATCATTAGTGAGAAATTATGGCTTTGATGGAACTGGTGAATATTGTCAAGATACCAGTGCAGAGAGAAATAACAATTCTGATGCTAGAACGTATAATTATGCTATGCAGTCAATAAATATGGATGAAAAAATTGAATGGAAAGTAGATGAGCAATGCGATTTTCAAAGAAATATCGAGATCTTGAATGATTTTGATCGAAGAAATAGTAGTGACATTATAAAAACGATAATTAAGAGTAAGATAAAAAAAATGATATTTAAACTCCGTTTGAAAATATAAGAAAATAATATTTCAAGTAATTTGTAAGAAATAATAAGGGAGATATATAGGGTATTGTCAATGGATATAGATAAAAATACTACAGTGAAAAACTTTATCTGGCGATTTGCAGAGCGATGTGGAGCACAATTGGTTACGTTTGTCGTATCAATTGTTTTAGCACGTATTTTGTCACCTGATGATTATGGAACAGTTGCTCTTGTAACAGTCTTTACTACAATATTACAAGTGTTTGTCGATAGTGGTTTAGGTACTGCGCTTATTCAAAAGAAAAATGCAGATGATTTGGACTTTTCATCTGTATTTTATTTTAATTTTGTAGTTTGCCTTGTGCTATATGCAGGAATGTTTCTTGCTGCACCGTTAATTGCCTCATTTTATAATGATTTAACGCTTACTCCAATTATTAGAGTAATTAGTTTAACAATTGTGATTTCCGGAGTAAAAGGCATACAGCAGTCATTTGTATCAAGAAATATGCTTTTTAAACGGTTCTTTTTTTCAACGTTGGGCGGAACAATTTTTTCTGCAATTATAGGTATTGCAATGGCATATGCTGGATGCGGAGTATGGGCAATCGTTGCACAGCAATTATCCAATACAGCTATCGACACGCTAATATTATGGTTAACAGTTAAGTGGCGTCCTAAGAAAATGTTTTCATGGGAAAGACTAAAAACATTGTTTTCTTTTGGATGGAAATTGCTGATTTCATCATTGCTTGACACAGTATATAGTAATATACGCAGTCTTGTTATTGGAAAAATGTATTCACCGAGTGATTTGGCTTATTATAATCAAGGTGATAAACTTCCGAGTACTGTTATAACTAATATAAATACATCAATTGCAAGCGTTCTTTTACCGACTCTTGCTAGTAAACAAGATGATAGGAAACAGTTAAAAAATATGACTCGTCGAGCAATAAAAACAAGTACATATATTATTGCGCCTCTTATGATGGGGCTGGCATTTTGTGCACCGCCAATAGTTAGATTGATTTTGACTGAAAAGTGGGTTCCATGCGTACCATATTTACGTATTTTTTGTATTACTTATATGTTTTACCCGATTCACACAGCTAATTTAAATGCAATCAATGCAATGGGACGCAGTGATTATTTCCTAAAATTAGAAATTGCAAAAAAAGTAATCGGAATGCTTCTTTTATTATTGACGATGAGGATTAGTGTTATGGCAATGGCATATAGTTTATTGGTAAGTATGGTGACAAGTATGGTGATTAATTCTTGGCCAAATAAAAAACTGTTAAAATACAGTTTTATAGAACAAATTATTGACATTTTGCCAAATATTTTTATAGCAATACTTATGGGGGGTGTGGTTTCTACAATATACATATTTAAATTATCAGATGTGATGACGCTTGCAATTCAGATACCATTGGGAGCAATAGTCTATATAGGATTATCGATCATATTTAAAATTGAGGAATTCCAGTATCTTAAGAATATGGCGGAAGAAATGTTGAAAATCAAGAAAAAATAGGAGATGCAGAAATGAAAAATATATTAGTTACAAGATCATCAATGCCTTCATATGAGGAATATTGTGAAGAAATCAAAGAACTTTGGGAGAGCCATTGGCTTACTAACATGGGGACAAAACATAAAGAATTACAAAAATCTCTAGAAGAATATGTAGATATTCCACATATTGCATTATATACTAATGGACATCTTGCATTAGAAAATGCCATTGCTGCATTGAACTTACCAGAGGGAGGGGAAGTAATTACAACTCCTTTTACTTTTGCATCAACAACACATGCAATTGTAAGAAATGGTTTAGTCCCTGTATTCTGTGATATTAAAGAAGATGATTATACGATTGATACAGAGAAGTTAGAATTATTGATTAACGATAATACAGTTGCAATTGTTCCGGTGCATGTATACGGAAATATGTGTGATGTAGAAGAGATTGATCGGATTGCAAAGAAATACGGCTTAAAAGTTGTTTATGATGCAGCGCATGCTTTTGGTGTTAAGTACAAAGGGGTTTCATCTGCATGTTTTGGAGATGCTGCTATGTATAGTTTCCATGCGACAAAAGTTTTCAACACAATAGAAGGTGGATGCGTATGTTTTAAAGATGATGCGTGGGTACAACTTTTAAACGATATGAAGAACTTTGGTATTCATGGCCCGGAGTCTGTTCAATATGTCGGCGGAAATGCTAAGATGAATGAATTTCAGGCTGCAATGGGAATTTGTAATTTGAGACATTTAAATGATGAAATTGCAAAGAGAAAGAAAGTTGTCGAAAGATATAGAAGCAGACTTGAAGGTGTAGAAGGAATCAAGTTATCTGCTATTCAAAATGATGTGGAAAGTAATTACGCTTATTTCCCGGTTGTTTTTGATGGATACAAATACACAAGAAATGAAGTTTTTGAGAAGTTATCAGAGGTGGGAATTGGAGCAAGAAAATATTTCTTCCCACTGACTAATAGCTTTGAATGTTATCGTAATTATCCTACAGCAGGAACAGAAAAAACTCCTGTTGCTCAGCACATGGCACTCAGAGTTTTAACACTTCCTTTATATGCAGATTTAACATTGGATGAAGTGGATAGAATCTGTGATGTGATTTTAGGAGATTAACAAATGAAGAAGATATTATTATTGGGTGGTTCTGCTCAGCAAATAGTGGCAATTAAAACAGCTCAAAAGCACGGATATTATACAGTCTTATGTGATTTCCTTCCAGATAATCCAGGACAATATGAAGCAGATAAGTTTTATCTTGTAAGCACTACGGATAAGGATGCCGTTTTAGAAGTGGCAAAAAAGGAGAATATTGATGGCATCTTAGCATATGCTTCAGATCCAGCTGCGCCAACAGCTGCTTATGTTGCTGAAAAACTAGGATTGCCTACTAATCCATACGATTCAGTTGAAACATTATGTAATAAGGATAAATTTAGAGAGTTCCTTAAGCATAACGGGTTCAATGCTCCGGTATCAGAAGGATATAGTAATAACGATATTGATACATCATTGTTCACACTACCTGTAATTATTAAACCGGTTGATTCTTCAGGCTCAAAGGGAGCTACTGTTTTAAAGGATTGGGATGGATTAGAAGAAGCGTGTGATTTTGCATTTTCATTTTCACGTTCTCATCGTCTTATTGTTGAAGAGTATATAGAAAAGAAACATAAATATCTTGTTGGAGGAGATATTTTTGTTTATAACGGGAAAGTTATACTGTGGGGGTTGCTGAACTGTCATAGAGATTCCTCAGTAAATCCACTTGTTCCAGTTGGAAAGAGTTATCCATTACTTCTTGATGAACAAGATAAATTAGAAGTAGAAAACACTTTGCAATCTATGGTTGATAAACTTGGGATTAGATTTGGATCGGTAAATGTGGAATTAGTTATAGATAAGATGGGAAAAGTATGGCCTATAGATGTTGGTCCTAGAGCGGGCGGTAACATGATTCCGGATTTATTAGGCTTAATATTTGATGTTGATGTAGTTGAAATGGCTGTGCTAACAGCAATGGGAGAAAAGATTAATAATGAAGTACATGACGGTATCCCATTTTATGCAACGCATAACTTGCATACCAATCAGACAGGATTGTATAAGGCTATTGATTTTTCTAAAGAATTAGACGAGAAAATTATCAAAAAGTGTCTTTATAAAAAAACTGGAGATTGTGTGGAATATTTTGATAATGCTGCAAAAGCATTGGGAATTATCTTTATGAAATTCGAAGATAAAGATGGAATGGATAGTATATTAAGTAATATAAATTCGATGTATACAGTGGTTGTTGAAGAAAATATGAGTTAAATAAATAGTTAAGTAAAAAGTTGTTTAAAAGAAAGGATAGGAAATATGAAAAATATATTAATGTTAGGAACTTCTAAGGGGAGTAAAGAGATTGTCTTGGAAGCTAAAAATCGTGGATATCATACAATAGTTACAGATTTTCTAGAACCAAATGAATCTAAAGCAAAATTGGTGTCAGATGAGTATTGGATGGTAAGTACATCTGAGATTGATACATTGGAAAATCTGTGTAGAGAGAAAAAAATTGACGGGATTTGTAATGGGATTAGTCCTTTCAATATTCTTGTTACAATGGAGCTTACTAAGCGATTGAAAATGCCTTGCTATTGCAATCCGGATTCTTGGCATTACACCATGGATAAACGAGATTTTAAAGATGCCTGCATAAAGAATAATGTGCCAGTTCCAAAAGATTATTATCTTAGTGAAAAAATTTCAAAAGAAGATTTAGACGCTATACAATATCCTGTAGTAGTAAAAGCGGTAGATCAAAGTGCAAATCGTGGAATGTCTTATTGTTTTTCATCAGATGAAATGGATGAAGCCGTTAAAAAAGCTAGAGCTGTATCCAACCATCAAACAGTTGTTGTTGAAAAAATGCTCAGGGGACACGAGTATACAGCATGGTATGCTTTAGCCGATGGAAAGGCCAGTCTAATCAACTTTGCAAAAATGTATCATAAGGAAGGATATCCGAGCAACTGTTATTCTGTAACTACAACATATACGGATAATCTAGATTTGTATTTAAAAGAAGTTGATCAAAATATACAAGATGTTTTTGCTGATATCGGTTGTAAAGAAGGTATTGCTTGGATTGAAATGATGCTTGACGAAGATGGTCATTTTTATGTAATTGAGATGGGATATAGAATGTCAGGAGACATGATGGCACTTGTTCATAAAAATGTATGTGACTTTGACAGTTATGCTTGGTTACTTGATATTGCTGTTGGAATAAAACATTCAGAAAATGACTTGCCAAAACCTGAAGAAAAGTTACCTGAAAGAATCGGCTGTTCATATATTTTATGGAGTAAAGAAGCGGGAACGATAACAAAATGGGATGGTTTTGAAAAATTAGAAGGAAAGTATAACATTAACGTTGACACTAAATATAGTGTGGGTAGTAAAGTGGATAAGCATCAGTATTTAGCAGTTATTACTTTTGATACTTCAAGTTATCAGGAAATGTGTGAAGCAATAGAATTTATAAATAGTAATGTTGAAATATGGAATGAGAATGAAAATATCATTATTTATTATAATGATCTTGAATCTCTAAAAATCGATGAGTCTTATAAAACCTGCTAGAGTGGTGGAATTAATGGAAAATGAAAACAAGCGAAAAAAACTTAACACAGGCGATGTAATAGTTGTAGCATTTGGCGCAATGATAGGATGGGGATGGGTTGTTTCTTCTGGTGGATGGATACAACAAAGTGGTGTTATTGGAACAATTATTGCCTTTTTATTAGGTGGAATAATGATTTACTTTGTTGGTTTAGTTTATGCAGAATTAACTACAGCATTACCAGAAAATGGTGGCGCAAAAGTGTTTAGTCAGCATGCATTTGGAACAATTGGATCATTTATATGTACGTGGTCAATAATTCTTAGCTATATCGGAGTTGTTTGTTTTGAAGCCTGTTCGTTTCCTACAATTATCTCATATATTTTTCCGGGATTTTTGAAAGGCTATTTATATACTATAGCTGGATTTGATATTTACGCCACATGGTTAGTGGTTGCAATCATCTCTTGTGTGCTTATTACTTATATTAATATAAAAGGTGTGAAGACTGCAGCAATATTACAAAAGATACTTACAATTATAATTGCTGCAGTTGGAATGGTTCTTATTATCGCTTCAATAATAAATGGGGATTCATCAAATTTAGATGGACAACTTTTTATGGGTTCAGGAATTGATAAGATATTAGGAAATGTTTTGTCAATTGCAATGGTTGCACCATTCTTTTTGTTTGGATTTGATGTGATTCCGCAAGCAGCGGAAGAAATTAATATACCATTAAAAAAACTTGGTAAATTGATTGTGTTGTCAATTGCGTTAGCAGTTGCCTTCTATGGAATGGTAGTTTTTGCTGTTGGGTATGGAATGAATCAAATAGAACTTGCAATGTCATTACATGGTAGCGGCTTAGTGACAGCGGATGCAATGGCTAAATTATTTCATAGTAAAATAATGGCAAAAACACTTATATTAGGCGGTATGTGCGGGATTGTAACAAGTTGGAATTCCTTTTTGATTGGTGGAAGTCGTGCTTTGGAATCTATGGCGTCTTCTTATATGATTCCACATGTTTTTTGTAAAAAACATAAAAAATATCAAACACCTTATCTCTCATTAATATTAATAGGGATATTGTCAATCATATCATTATTTTTTGGTAGACAGATGTTGACATGGATATCAAATTGTGCGAGCTTTGCATGTTGTCTAACATACTGTATTGTTTCTCTTTCATTTTTGAGATTAAGAAAGAAAGAGCCTGAGTTGGCAAGGCCTTATAAAGTAAAGAATTATTATTTGGTTGGTATTATGGCAACAGTACTTTCAGGATTTTTGTGTATGATGTATCTAATTCCAGGAACTGTATGCAGTATGATAGATCAGGAATTAATCATTACGGTTCTATGGACGATTATTGGTATATTCTTTGCTGTTGGTTGTAAGGTTAAATATAGAGATAGATTTGGAAAATAACTTCCCCTGTGCAGTTCCTCTATGGAGAAGCATTTGCTCCAGCGGTTTTGACAATTCAGCTGATGTGCCCGCTGATTCTGATCAAAGGATTTGGGGATTTGTTCTGCTATCAGCTTGTTTATAGTACGAAGAGTGAGAAAATTATTCTTCCGGCAGCTGCATCTGCGTCCATAATCAATGTCATTACAAATGCAGCATTGATCCCAACACTTTTACAAAATGGTGCAGTTGTGGCATCTGTTATCAGTGAGTTTGTGACAAATGCCATTCAGTTTGTTTATATGAAGAAAAAAGTGAAGTTCAATGTCAATTGGAAATCACTCATAACAGGAATTTTTAGTACAGCAGAGTGATGTCTATATGCGTTCTTGGACTCAAGCTGCTGGAGTTGCCTAATATAATTGGACTTATTGTCGAATTGGGATGTGGAGCTTTAGTTTACATTGCAATTAATCTGATAATGAAAAACGCTTTGATTTTTGAAATGATTCAAAAGTTTAAAACGGAATTATTACATAAAGCGTGATTTAAATGTAGATACGGGGGAGATAACGTGGAAAAAGACAGTGCGGTGATGCAAAATACAAATTACAAACTGCTTGATTTGATGAAATTTATCTGTGCATTTCTTGTAATAGGGATACATACAAGACCACTTCAGTCCGTCAGTGATGTGGCTGATAAGCTGTTTTATTATGATATTTCAAATTATGCAGTTCCATTCTTTTATGCTTGCACAGGATATTTTTTGATTGTCAGACAACAAAATAAGGGTGTGCATGAAAAAATATGCTTTCGGATAAAGAAGGTTTTGCGACTATATGTGATTTGGTCGATTATTTATCTGCCTCTGACATTCTGCGGATGGATTATAGAGGGAAATAGAGAACCTGCATATTTGCTCTGTTGCGTTAGAAATTTTATTCTCGTAGGAGAAAATTTTTATTCATGGGCATTATGGTATCTGAATGGACTGGTTTTTGCACTGATTCTCATTGATTTGCTGCTGAGAAAGTTCTCGATAAAGCAAATCGTGAAATTCGGAAGTGTAATGTATGTTCTTGGAATTATTTTGACCATGTTTGAAGGGCATTTAAATAAACTTCCAATGATAGTTTCCGCTGCGGTTAAATTATATTTTGCTGCCTTTGTGACAACAAGAAATGGTCTTTTTCAGTCATTAATATTTGTTTCAATTGGAATGCTGGTAGCAGAAACAGAAAAGCTTGGAAAGCTCCGTATAAGTACCGGTAGTATAATTGCAACTGCATTAATGTATCTTACAAAGATAGCAACAAGTTTCATCGGGGGGGGGCAATACTTCTCGAAGATACTGGATCTCCCGACGTTTTTCTTCCTGTTTGCAGTTGTAATTTCGGCATGCAAGAAGATTGATTTGAAGGGAAAGTTCTATGTGCGTCTGAGAAATTGGAGCGAAACAATTTATTTTGTGCATATGTACTTTGTGGCTTTGTGTGCACTGGTATTATATAAAAGTGATTATCACAACTTCAAAACCTTTTTTATTGCCGCCAGTGGTTCGTTTATAATTTCATGGCTTACTTCTCTTTATAAAGAACGAAAAAATAGATAAATTCAGAAGGAAAATAACAACGGGAAAGTATTTTTGAACAGACGGCTTCCGTGGTGAAGCTGGAATTACTTTAACAGCCGACCACGCCTACAAAGTAGGTCGTTTTCTCGGCGGGTATTATAATGCTCTTCGTGAGCGTGACGAAGAAACTATGTGTCCGTGGCGAAGGGGCTGGATGTGGATAAGCCGAGAAACCTCGCTAAGAGTGTGACTGTGGAATAAAAGATAGCAAGAGGTAAAAATTATGAACACAACATTACTTATTATGGCAGCCGGTATCGGAAGCCGATTTGGAACAGGAATCAAACAGTTGGAGCCGGTTGATGATGCTAACCATATCATCATGGACTACTCGATTCATGATGCAATTGAGGCTGGATTCAACCATGTAGTATTTATCATCCGAAAGGATATCGAGAAGGAGTTCAAAGAGGCCATCGGTGACCGTATTGCCTCCATTTGCGCTTCTCATGATGTCACTGTGGACTACGCTTTCCAGGATATCAACGACATCCCGGGAGCTCTGCCGGAAGGACGTACAAAGCCGTGGGGAACTGGACAGGCCGTGCTTGCGGCGAAGAAAGCAATCAAAACCCCATTCATTGTGATTAATGCAGACGATTACTACGGCAAAGAGGGCTTCAAAGCCGTCCATGACTATTTGGTGAATGGCGGCAAGTCCTGCATGGCTGGCTTTGTGCTGAAGAACACACTGTCCGACAACGGTGGCGTGACTCGCGGTATCTGCAAGATGGATGTGGAAAATAGCTTGACTGAGGTCGTAGAGACCAAGAACATCGTAAAAACAGCGGATGGGGCAGAAGCAGACGGAAAAGTGATTGATGTGAATTCTCTGGTTTCTATGAATATGTGGGGATTAACTCCTGATTTTCTGGATGTTCTGGAGGAAGGCTTCAAAGAGTTTTTCGAGAAGGAAGTCCCGGGCAATCCTCTGAAAGCGGAATACTTGATTCCCATCTTCATCGGTGAATTGCTGGAGCAGGGTAAAATGTCCGTGAAGGTTCTGAAGACCAACGACACCTGGTATGGCATGACCTATCACGAGGATGTCGCAGCAGTAAAGGACAGTTTCAAGAAGATGCTGGCGGATGGCATGTACAAGGCTGACCTGTTCAGTGATCTGTAAACGACGATGAAAGAAACGATTGATTTACTCGGAAAGATCCTCACAAACATTTTAACTGCTCTTTATGAGCCATTTGGATTCTCGCTCTTGCTTTCTTTTCTTGCTATGTTTTTCTACCTGTATGCGTATGAGCCAATACATGCTGGCAAAGGCTGGAAGAGTGCCATAGTGACCTGGTATCAGAAATTCAAAGAGAGTGTGTTCTTTCGGAAGTTGTTTTTCTTATTTTTTGTGACCTCACTTATTCTGTTCCGGACCCTGTTAAACCGTCAGCTGTGGATGAATCCTTTATCCGATGTTATGGGCGGTTGGGGCATCTGGGAGACCGTGAACGGTGAGAGGCAGATGACCACCGAGTGTATTGAGAACGTAATTATGATGGTGCCGTTCTCAGCAGTAGTGATGTGGACATTCGGAGAGAAGATAGGAAACGGCTGGAAGAAAATACTGTGGCAAAGCGGGAAGATAGCGTTCATCTTCTCGATAAGCATTGAGATGTTGCAGTTGTTGCTGCGGCTTGGCACATTCCAAGTCTCCGACATCGTGTACAACACGTTCGGTGGTATGCTGGGTGGATTGATGTATTGTGCAGTGATGAAGGCAAGAAAGCGTCTGTAAAACTGGATGAAATTGTGATATACTGGGAGCGGTAGCTCCCTACGCTGCTCTGATAATCACACACCTCTCCGTGGTGAGCAGCAGGCAACGATCTAAGGATCGGCGAAGATGTGGTTGAAACGTAAGAAGAAAGGATGAGACAGATGATTCTGAAAAGAGATGACGCATTTAGAGCTGTCTGTGAATTTAGAACAGAAGTGAATCCAGGCACATTCAGTGTTGGAACTGGGATGTTTGTAAGCTCTCAAGCTGATGAGAATACTATCTATGGATGGATTATAACAGCGGGACATGTGGCAGTAGAAACTGCGGATAATACAGAAATCGTGATTGCTACTAAAGATGGCAAAGCAGAAGTCTTGCCATTGAACATGTTTGGCCCGATAACTAATTGGAAGCATCATCCGGTTGCGGATGTAAGCGCGTTTCAAATCATTTTTTCTGACACAAATAAAAAATTTATGGAGAATCGATTTTTTCCATATGATCATATCAATACAACACGAAATGTTGTTTCAAGAGATTTTGAATTGACAAGTATTGGATTTCCGCGTGGGCTCGGAACTGAAGGCTCATTCTCTCCATTTACATTCAGATCTTATGCTTCATCGGGATTTGTGACATTACCACGCGCAGACACAGGAAATTTATCTGACTTTTTTTGCTTAGAGAATCCAAGTGTAGGTGGCTATTCTGGATGTCCGGTGTTTGATCTTGGATATTCCACAAATGGTTTGATGACGATGACAAAAGAGAAAACTTGGTGTCATGGAATTATGCATGGAACAATGAGTGACAATACGGGTGGAAAAATAGCACTGGTAACGCCTGAAGGATATTATGCGTGGCTATTAAATAAAAATGTGATATACTTAAACCACAATAAAAGGAAAGAGGTTATCACGATGCCAAGAACGAAAGGCAGCAAAAACCGTCCCAAAACCAATACTACCAAAGACTACGCATCTCAGATCGCAGAGAAGCAGGAATCTATCGTTTCCCTGACTGCTGAGATCGCATCCATTACCGCAAACATTGACGCTTTAAAGGCTGAACTGAAAGAAAAGAAGACTGCTCTGAAGAAGGCCGAAAAAGAAATGGCATCCCTGGAAGTGAAGAAGGAAAAGGCAGAAGCTGAGGCTGTGGTTAAGAGATTATTAGCCAGCGGCATGAGCACAGATGAATATTCTTGTGCGGCAGGTTCTTCCGCAATTATCCGTTTTTAATATAGGAAATCTCATCAATTTATAGTATAATACTTGTATTATAGGCATGGGGATTTCTTATGAATACATTTAATTTAGATTCGTTTTTTCCGAAAGAAAAGTTGCAGTTAATCAAGGCTGAGCAAACCAATGATATAATTCATATTTACCTGAAATCAAAAACAAAAAGTTGTGTCTGTCCTAAATGTGGTCAATCTACTGAGGAATATCATGGGACCTATGTAAGACACGTTCAGGATCTTCCTATTTTAGGAAAGAATGTTCAGTTACATATTAAAGTACATGAATATAAGTGTACCAATACCGATTGTAATGCTAGTACAATCGCAGAGAATTTTAATGGTTTTCTTAATTACTATAGCCGGATGACAGAACGCTGTGCTGACTTTATTTGTTCATTAGCATTAGAAACCAGCTGTGAAGGATGTTCCAGGATATGTAAGGTATTAGGGATAAAGATCAGTGGAGATACGGTGATCCGTCTTCTTTTGAAAAGATATCAGGCTATGGAACATGATTTCACTGGAAATAAAATAGGGATTGATGATTTCGCTTATAAAAAACGTCATACATATGGAACTATCATAGTAGATGAGGAAACTCATAATCCTATCACGCTACTGGATAGAAGAGACGGAGACGCTTTGCGGAAATGGTTGAAAAATAATAAACATATCAAAGTAATTACCAGAGATAGGGCCAGTGCTTATGCAAAAGTCATAGCAGAAGAACTGCCGGATGCAATGCAGGTGGCAGACCGTTTTCATCTTCATCAAAATTTACTGGAAGCCATAAAAAAGGCCTTAAATCATGAATTACCTGCAACTATAAAGATTCCGCATAACGATGAACCAGAAGAAAGTTGTGAGACCGATAAAAAAAATTGCACAGGATGTGGATAACTCCTCAAATTATTCCGAAAAACGTTATAAGATGATCTGTCAGATCCAACAATTATTAAAAGAAGGTTGTAGTTACAGAGAAATTGCCCGCCGTATGGGAGTGGGAAGGAATACAATAGCCAAATACAGAACAGGTGAACCCAGAGAATTAAGCATGTATGGAATACATCAAAGCAAACTGGATATTTATCACGACTTCATTCTAGAATGTCTGTATTCCGGAAAGAGTAAAAGTAGAACAGTAAAAGCTGTATATGCTAAAGGTTACACTGGTTCAAAGAGCAATGCTTTTGATTATCTCGTAAAAATAGAGCAGCGTGAAGGAAAAGCTTTTGAACTCCAGCCATATATCAGGACACAAACAGAGGCACTTAAATACAGGACAGGAAGTAAAGGAAAATCAGCAGATTATATCACAAGAGAAGGCGTATTTAGACATATGTGGATGGATATAAAGCTGACAGATCTGCATAAATGCTACATTTACAGTCACTTTCCAAACCTATGGGAACTGTATGCATGTATTAGAGAGTTTCGAAATGTTTTCAAGAAAAAGAGTGTGATACTTCTCTACTTATTTATTGAAAAGTACAAAAAAAGCAGCATAAAAGGATTACGAAGTTTTGCTAAAGGTTTGGAAAACGATCTGGATGCTGTTGAAAATGCGGTAGCTTATGACTATAGCAATGGTTTTGTAGAGGGAACTAACAGCAGGCTCAAAATGATAAAACGTACTATGTACGGAAAATGTAACAGAGAGTTGCTGGAAGCAAAACTGTGCTATATGAGGCAAGAGAAAAACGGATAATTGCGGAAGAACCACGGATTACAGGATTATTCACTAAAAAAGTATGATTTGATGATTAGCTGAGATGTGAGAAAGAGCAATAACAAAATATCCATTGTTAAGAGGAGGATAGTACATGCGTCTGACTTGGATGAACAACGGATTTATTTGCAAAGATTTGTATGCGCCGTTCGTTCTGGAAAGAGATTCTGAGTATCTTGATGATTTAAAAAAGAAATATAAACTTGTGCTTCAGCAGGCAAGGTCTGCCGGAGCTGATGATGAAAGTCTTAAGATACTAAAAAAATTTAAAAATAAGATATTGAAGGCATTAAAATGTTATTATAAAGCAGACATTGAACAATGCAACATAATAATAAGAAATCTTATTAAGGATGTAGGGGAAGATCCGTTTGCAGTTAACTCATTGAATGAGAGTTATGCTTTTCCTGGTAATTTAGGAACAGAAATACAGCTTTTTAGATGTCGAATGGGAAATCCGTCTAATGCTTATATGGCAAAAGATATGTTGCATTTGCCACACAAATTAAGAGCCAAGTCAGGAAACTATCGTTTTAGTATTTCTGGAAATCCGAGCCTATATCTGGCAAATTCTTCATATGGATGTTGGATAGAAACAGGTTTTCCTGCCGAAAATGAATTTAATGTGTCGCCTGTTCTTATGGATGGAACACAGAAAATTTTAAATTTGGCAGTTTCTATAAGAGATTTCCATGCCTTGAACGATTTTGAAGAATATAGAGTTCACTGTTGGTTGAAATTATATATGCTCACAATTGCAACTTCCTACAGAATAAAAGAAGTAGGTAGAACATTTAAATCTGAGTATATAATTTCTCAGTCGATTATGATGGCATGTAAAAAACTAGGATATGATGGTATAGCATATTATTCTAAAAGAGTTAATGATGAGATTTTCGCATTGTGTGCAATTAATCTGGCACTTTTTGTGGACTATGAAGGTGAATATTCGAAAATCATCGAACATATGAAAATGGATGATGCGTTTAATTTTGGATTGTATAAGCAACTTTGTGCATCCCTTACATATAAAGATTATGAATTGCGTTCTACACGAACTGAATTTATCACGAATATAGGAAACTATGATAGACAATATCCATACAACGAAACAAAATTTTTTGATTTCGATAAATTTTTGTTTACTTCATGGAGAGACAAGCCTAATGGAAAAGGAAAAGACCAGATTTCGTGGGGTGTGCCAGTTGATTGATGGTTGGTATAAAAGGCAACAAAAAACATACCCAAACTAACAAATCAGTCTCCAGGACGGATTTTCAGAAGCATTGTCTGTATCTAATTCTTCAAGGTAGGGAAAAAGGGCTTAGTCTACATAATACCTTGTATAATATTGGACAGAAATTTAATGCGAATATACCGCCAGATTATTCAGATAAGATTCGACAATTGCAGGATAAGAATGGATTTAATTTACAAACCTATATTAATTCATATATTAGTGGTGATGCAGTGAAAGATAATGGGATTGATTCAGAAGATTTCAATGCATGTTAGGCTAGGCTTGAGTGATTATTCCTTATGAATATCAAAAGCTTCAAAAGAGTAGAGAGATAAATAAAGGGAGATAAAAAGTAATATTTTTAAATCCGAAAAAGCAAAGAGTATATAGTTTATAACATAAATAACGAGGAGAAAAAGTATGAAAGGAATTATCCTTGCCGGAGGTTCTGGCACAAGACTGTATCCGTTAACAATGGTAACTTCTAAACAGTTACTGCCTATTTATGATAAACCAATGATTTATTATCCGATGTCCGTATTGATGAATGCAGGTATCAGAGATATTTTAATTATTTCTACACCAGCAGATACACCAAGATTTCAGGATTTATTAGGAGATGGTCACCAATTTGGCCTGAATCTCCAATATGCCGTACAGCCTAGCCCAGATGGACTTGCCCAGGCATTTATCATTGGAGAAGAGTTTATCGGTGATGAGCCGGTAGCAATGGTTCTTGGCGACAATATTTTTGCGGGTCATGGATTAAAGAAGAGATTAAAAGCTGCAGTTGAGAATGCAGAGACAGGAAAGGGCGCTACAGTATTTGGTTACTATGTAGATGATCCGGAACGTTTCGGAATTGTAGAGTTTGACCACGATGGAAAGGCTGTTTCTATTGAGGAGAAACCAGAACATCCAAAGAGCAATTACTGTGTCACTGGTCTTTATTTTTATGATAACCGTGTTGTGGAGTATGCAAAGAACTTAAAGCCAAGTGCAAGAGGCGAACTTGAAATTACAGATTTGAACCGTATCTACTTAGAAGATAACAGCTTGAATGTAGAACTTCTTGGACAGGGATTTACATGGTTAGATACAGGAACCCATGAATCTTTAGTAGATGCAACAACGTTTATTAAGACTGTAGAGCAGCATCAGCACAGAAAGATTGCCTGTTTAGAGGAAATTGCTTACTTAAATGGATGGATTTCTAAAGAGGATGTTTTGAAAGTTTATGAAGTCTTGAAGAAAAACCAGTACGGACAGTATTTAAAAGATGTATTGGATGGGAAATACCAGGAACATTTGTATTAAGAAAGAGGGCAGAAGAATGACAATTATTGTAACCGGAGGAGCCGGATTTATCGGAAGTAACTTCGTATTTCATATGTTAGATAAATATCCTGACTATAGAATTGTTTGTGTGGACAAGCTTACATATGCGGGTAATTTATCTACTTTAGCACCAGTAATGGATAACCCTAATTTCCGTTTCTGTAAGATTGATATTTGTGACAGAGAAGCAATCTACAAGTTGTTTGAGGAAGAACATCCAGATATGGTTGTGAACTTTGCAGCAGAGTCTCATGTAGACCGTTCTATCGAGAATCCGGAGATTTTCTTAGATACGAATATTAAAGGAACTGCTGTTATGATGGATGCCTGTCGTAAATACGGTATCCAGAGATATCATCAGGTAAGTACGGACGAAGTTTATGGAGATCTTCCATTAGATAGACCAGACTTATTCTTTACAGAGGAGACACCAATCCATACAAGTTCTCCATACAGCAGCTCAAAGGCAGCAGCAGATTTATTAGTTCTTGCTTATCACAGAACTTACGGACTGCCTGTAACAATCAGTCGATGCTCTAACAACTATGGGCCATATCATTTCCCAGAGAAGTTGATTCCATTAATGATTGCGAATGCTTTAGCAGACAAGCCATTACCTGTTTATGGTGAAGGATTAAATGTTCGTGACTGGCTCTATGTAGAAGATCATTGTCGTGCGATTGATTTAATCATCCATAACGGACGTGTTGGAGAAGTTTATAATGTCGGTGGTCATAATGAAATGAAGAACATTGATATTGTAAAGATTATCTGTAAAGAACTTGGCAAACCAGAGAGTCTGATCACTCATGTAACAGACCGTAAAGGTCACGATATGCGTTATGCTATTGACCCAACAAAGATTCACAACGAATTAGGTTGGCTACCAGAAACAAAATTTGAAGATGGAATTAAAAAGACAATCCAGTGGTATTTAGATAACAAGGAATGGTGGGAGACAATCATTTCCGGTGAATATCAGAACTACTACGAGAAAATGTACGGAAACAGATAAGACTATTAGGAGCGGTAAGAAATGAAAGTATTTGTAACAGGTGTGGCAGGCCAGCTTGGTCATGATGTCATGAATGAATTAAGTAAAAGAGGTTATGAAGGAATCGGCTCGGATATCGCTCCAGAATATTCTGGAGTGCAGGACGGCAGTGCCGTTACAACAATGCCTTATATTTTTTTAGATATCACAGATAAAGAAGCAGTAGAAAAAGTTCTCACAGAACAAAAACCAGATGTTGTTGTCCACTGTGCAGCATGGACAGCAGTAGACCTCGCAGAAGACGATGATAAAGTAGAAAAAGTTCGTGCAATCAATGCTGGTGGAACAGAGAATATCGCCAAAGTCTGCAAGAAGCTTGATGCTAAAATGGTTTACACATCTACAGACTATGTATTTGACGGACAGGGTACACAAGCATGGTTGCCAGACTGTACCGACTACAAACCATTAAACATCTACGGTCAAACTAAATTAGAAGGTGAGCACGCAGTAAGCGGCAATCTTGATAAATATTTTATCGTCCGCATTGCATGGGTATTTGGAGTAAATGGAAAGAACTTCATCAAAACAATGCTTAACGTAGGAAAAACACACGATACCGTTCGTGTTGTATCCGACCAGATTGGAACACCAACTTACACTTACGATTTAGCAAGACTTCTCGTAGACATGATTGAAACCGATAAATACGGTTATTACCATGCCACGAACGAAGGCGGCTACATTTCCTGGTATGACTTTACTTGCGAAATCTTTAAGCAGGCAGGCTACACTACAAACGTAGTACCAGTAACAACGGAAGAATATGGGTTATCCAAAGCAGCCCGTCCATTTAACAGCAGATTAGATAAATCCAAACTTGTAGAAGCTGGATTTACTCCATTGCCAACATGGCAGGATGCGTTAAGCAGATATTTAAAAGAAATCGAATACTAGAAAGAATTATGTCGTTAGACGATAATGTAATATTGGATAACAACATAATAAAGATGTATTTAATAGTTAGAATATAAAACACACTCAGTAGCTATTCACAAACATGGAGTTTTGCAATATGTTTTGGATAGCTATAAATCTAGGAAGAGTTATTTTAAATAAATGATTTAAGATAAAAAGAAGGAAGTAAAAAATAATGGGACAGATAAAAGTAACAAAAGCACCAATTGAAGGATTATATGTAATTGAGCCAACTGTTCACGGAGATGACCGTGGTTACTTCATGGAAACTTATAACTTAAACGATATGAAAGAAGCTGGACTTGATATGAACTTCGTACAGGATAATCAGAGCATGAGTACAAAAGGCGTATTACGAGGACTTCATTTCCAGAAACAGTATCCACAGGGCAAACTCGTAAGAGCCATCAAAGGACGTGTATTTGATGTAGCCGTAGACTTACGTTCCGAGAGTAAGACATATGGACAGTGGTATGGGGTAGAACTTACAGAAGAAAATAAAAAGCAGTTCTACATTTCAGAAGGATTCGCTCATGGTTTCTTAGTATTAAGTGATACCGCAGAATTTTGTTATAAATGTACCGACTTCTATCATCCAGGAGATGAAGGTGGACTTGCTTGGAATGACCCTGAAATCGGAATTGAATGGCCAGAATTAGTTGGAGAATATAATGGTACAGCTTCTGCTGAAGGATATGCTTTGAAGGACGGAACAAAACTGAATTTGTCTGACAAGGATCAGAAGTGGGTTGGAGTAAAGAATACGTTTAAGTTTTAGAAAAATATAAACAAGAAAAAATCAAACTATTTAATATGAGGTTTTAATGTGTTGGGAGGGGATAATATATAATATTATTTTGCATATGACTAAACATATTAAATAGTAATTTTTAAATTATCATATTATACAAATGAAATAAGATAGGAAAATTATATAATGTCATATGGAAAGAAATTAAATAACAGAATTATTATTACCTCAATTAGAATAAAAAACTTTAGAAGTATTAAGAATGCACTTATTAAAGTCAAGGATATGAATATTTTTGTAGGATTAAATGATGTTGGAAAATCAAATGTATTAAAGGCATTAAATCTTTTTTTTAATGGAAATACAGATTATGATACACCATTTGATTTTAAGAAAGATTTTTCATGTTTTTTTACTAAAAAGAGCCATAAAACAAAAGAAATTGTTATAAAGATTGAGTTTAAAATTCCAGAAACTTATAAAGAACATGGGATATATGCATGGGAAAAAAGATGGAAAAGTGACAATTATACTGAAGAAACTATTTTGAATCAGGATGGGAAAAAGCCAACAGAACGTTCAAGAGTACCAGGAACATTAAAGAGAATAAAATATAGATATGTACCTGCGGTAAAAAGTAAAGAATATTATAAATCTTTACTTGTGGATTTATATGATACAGCATCTTCTGTTTTAGATAATCCATTAGGACAATCTATTCAAGATTTTTCAAAAGTAATTCAAAATTATACGAATCAAATTCATAAAGAAGTTAATGAACGAATAGGAATTGATAGCAGATTATCAATTCCTCAAAACTTAAGTGAATTGTTTAAGACATTAATTTTTCAAACAGTAGTTGAAGATAGAGACAGTTTGATTCCGCTTGATATGAGGGGAGATGGAATTCAGGCGAGACATATTCCAATTATTTTGAAATATATTGCTGATGAAGACCAAAAGACAAGAAATCAGGGGTCAATGAAAGTTAATACAATATGGGGATTTGAGGAACCAGAAAATGGAATGGAACTTTCAAAAGCTTTTGAGTTAGCGGATGATTTTTTAGAATATACAGATTCTATACAAATGTTTATAACTACTCATTCACCAGCATTTTATATGAAGAAAAATGATATACGAACTCAGATTTTTTATATTACACAAAATGAAGGTACTAAGATTTCTACAACAGTTAACTATATGTATATAGGAGAAACTATGGGATTAATGCCAATAGTAGCTCCATATATCGAAGAACAAGAGAAGAAAATAAAAGAGGCACGGAAATTGTTGGAGGAAAATTTATTATATGATATTCCAACAATAATGGTAGAAGGAAAAACAGATAAACAATACTTACAACTGGCAATAAAATTATTTTCTCCTCGATTATATGATTTACTTGAAAATAACAAATTGCGTATCTTTACTAAAAATAGTGAGGCTGGGTGTAAAAAAGTAGTAGAATGGGCTTTAGCCTGGATTTTTAGTGGGAATAAAAGCAAGGCAATGGTCCTATTTGATAAAGATGAAGCAGGTATAAAAGCACATAATGAACTTTGCAATAACGATATTTATAAAAAGAAAAATCCAGAAATAAAATTAAAAGTGCAATATTTACAACCATCAGAAAATATACTTTGTTTGAATAATCAGGAAGTTAATATATTCTATGAAATTGAACACTTATTTTCTGTGAAATGTTGGGGAAAAATAAAGGATAAAGACTATGCTGAACTTAGGGATATAACAGAATTGATTAAGATATTTCAGAAATTTTTAAATAAATCTGAAGGAATAGACCAAGTTATAAAGCGAACTGTACAAGAAAATGAACTGATAGAGACTATTATAAACTGGAATCCACATAAAGATAAAAAAGAAAGAATATTTAGATTTATAAATAATAGTAATGAAGAAGAACAAAGGGAATATTTGTGCGGATTAAAGAATACAATAGATAAGTTAGAGATCTTTTTTTTGTAGAGAATAAACAGAATAGTTTTAAGAGAATAAGATATTCAGGGTAAAATCTATTATAAAAATACATTAGTTATAAAAGAGGAACAATGATTATGAAAACAACCTTAGTTATAATGGCTGCCGGTATCGGTTCCCGATTCGGCGGTGGAATCAAACAACTTGCTCCGGTTGGTTTAAATGGAGAAATTATCATGGATTATTCTATCCATGATGCAATAGAAGCAGGCTTCAACAAAATAGTTTTTATTATCCGTAAGGATATTAAGGACGCATTTAAAGAAGCAATCGGTGATCGTATTGAAAAGATTTGTAAAGATCTTGATGTAGAGATTGCCTACGCATATCAGGAATTAAATGAACTTCCAGAAGGTGTGGAGCTTCCCGCAGGACGTACCAAACCTTGGGGAACAGGACAAGCTGTTCTTGCTTGTAAAGAAGTTCTGCATGAGCTATTTGCAGTTATCAATGCAGATGACTACTATGGAAAGGAAGCATTTGTTAAGCTTCATGATTTCCTTGTAGACTATACACCAGAAAAAGCGAATCAATTCTGTATGGCAGGTTTCATTTTAAAGAATACGTTAAGTGAGAATGGAGCCGTTACAAGAGGTATTTGCGAGACAAATGAGGAAGGCTATCTCACAGCAGTACATGAAACCTCCAATATTGTTAAGACTCCAGAGGGTGCAGCAGTAGACAACGATGGACAGCTCACTTCAATTAATGCGGAATCCTACGCATCCATGAATATGTGGGGACTTACACCGGAATTTATGCAGACTTTAGAAGATGGATTTAAAGAGTTCTTTGCAAATATGGGAGACAAAGATATTCTGAAAGCAGAATATTTACTGCCAATCTACATAGACGAACTTCTTCAGGCTGGGAAAGTTTCTGTAAAGGTCTTAGATACAAATGATAAGTGGTTTGGAGTAACTTATAAAGAAGACAAAGATTATGTAGTGAAATCATTTGCCAGACTGATAGAAGATGGTGTATATCAAAAAAATTTATTTGAGGATTTAAAATAAATAGTGAAGGAGAACAATGGGAAGTAAGATAATCGAAATATTTAATAAAATAGCATATAATGTATTATCAGCACTTTATCAGCCCTTTTGGGCTGCCGTTCTCCTTGCCTTTTTAACAATGTTCTTATATTTATATGGTAAGGAGCATGGGTGGAAAAAGAATAATTTTATCCGAAATATGTTTGCAACATGGTGAAGAGCATTTAAAAGTTCTTCAAATTTTCGCCGGACATTCTTATTAGCTTTTTATACAGCAATGATATTACTCCGAACAGTTTTAAATCGTGAGATATGGTTTGATCCGCTTGGAAAGATTTTTGGAGGATGGGGATTATATGAAGATGGACAGTTTACGACAGAATCTATAGAGAATTTTATGTTATTTGTTCCATTTTCTATTTTGCTATTATGGGAATTTCAAAAAGAATTACTTGATGAATCTGAGAATATTAGATTTGGAAAGACCGTTTGGAAAGCCACAAAAGTTGTAGCAGTATTTTCTTTTATGATAGAATTTACTCAGCTATTATTCCATCTTGGAACATTCCAAATATCGGATCTGACCTATAATACACTTGGTGGAGCAGTAGGTGGTGTCATCTATTATTTGGGATATTGTCGAAAGGGAAAGCGAAAAAATAAAATAAGAAACAGAGGATAGCAATCGGGGCATTAGTCCGGAGCAAGGAATCCTCTGTTTTAGGTGCTAGATGATTGGATTCACATGGAAATAGGAGCTGTAAAATGGCAGGAAGACAAAAAAAGAAACCAGAATATAATCCAGAACTTCAATTTAACAATTTTCTTCAAGAGTTAAGAGATGCCTATGAAGAAGCAGATTCTTTAAGGTCACTGGCAGATGAGTTAAATATTAGTCTGCTTAAACTCCGTAAGCTACTTATTACTGCCGATGTATTCACATCAGATATATGTACAGAAATCAATGATCTGCATCAGTCAGAAAAAAAGATTTCGGAGATTATGAAACTCACAGGTCTTTCCAGAGCATCGGTTCATTCCTATCTGCCCTATACTAAGGGACTTTATAATGCAGCAGAGATAAGTCTAAATGCGGAGCGATGCCGAACATATAAGATTCGACAAGAGAAGGTTCGGCTTCTAAAGGAAATACCATCAGAGGAAAATCTGTGGCAGTCTATTATTGCATTTCAGAATTATCCATTTAAAACGGCAACTGGATTACCGTTCCGATATAAATTGAAGGTCGGTAAAGACGGAGAGTATAACAGAGAGCTGCTGATAGACCGGAGAGAGAAGAGTAAGAGTCTTGCCTGGAGTAGTGTGGTGCTGGCATTTGAAAATAGTAAGAGGATTTTAGAAGAAGTGAAGAAGCCGAAAGCACTTGGAGATATTAGAGGAATTTCATATATTTATCCGATACTATGGCGATTTGGCTTGATCAGAGTGCCGGAAGCAATAGAGAAGAAAATGGGAAAGCAGAGATAAATCCCTGCTGTATTGCTTGCAAGTGATTAGATTGACATGGATATATTGAAGAGTTTCTCGTAAAATAGGAGATGCATTAATGATTCCTTGTTTATGCAATTCTGCATGACAGTTATGTGATGGATTTAATAAAAAAGAGCCAGTAAATGCTTTTGCTCAAACACAGAATAAAAGGTTTTTCATTTGAATACCTCCTGCGTTTTCTATCTATAATAGATATGCCGACAGAAATACAGTCTGATTGTGAAACATATGATCAAACTATTGATATTGATTGCGGTACGATTATCCATGAGAAATGGAAACTCAGTGCTGTCTACACTTAAAATATTTATTTTATCAGATAAAATGAAAACAATAGAAAAATGGTGTCTGATCTAAGAACCAAACACCACTTTGTCTACAGTCTGAGCCGTCCAGAGGGACGGCTTTTTTAATCAAGGTACGGATGATTACCTGCTTACAATATTGAAGAGTTTTACTACGATGAACAGACAGAAATGTATGAGCAGATGAAGAGGGGACAGGATGAGCATAAAAAGGAGTACTGAGAAGTCAGTGCCTTTTTTGTTTAGGGTACTTATGGTTTACCGTGTACGATTATTCTGCGGATTCTTCAGAAACCGAATCTTTCTTTTTTCTGAATTTACCAGAAGTTATTTTATGACCGGAGTAGATATCCATAATCATACAGAGAAGAGATTTACAAGTAAAATATTGTGAGCCGTTTTCATATCCCCCCGATTGGCCCCAATTTACTTTTTGATATTTTTTTTAGAACTATTTGGATTAGTAGTTGAAAGATATCCTAACCAAAAATTGTTTTTTTTATCCCATTCACCAACATAATAGGAAGGGATTTTTTTGTGACATTGTTGAAGTTTTTGTGAAATATAATAGTTTTTTGTACGACCATTTTTACCAAGATAGATTTCTGGTTTTCCATCAGGAATAAGTAGAAGCTGAGAAGCATCTTTTTTGATTTTTATACCAGCTTCCTTTTTGGGAAAAAATGATAATAAGTGGGAACTAATAGCTAATGTATTATCTGGAAGAACACTGGCTACTAAAAAAATTTCTTTTTTTGAGATTGGGAGTACATCTTCAAAATCTTCAAAAATATTATCAGCGGAGGTTGTATGTGTTTCTATATCATCTTTTTTTGAAATTTCAAGATAATAGAATCCTCTTTTGGGATTTTTTAATAAAGGATTTTCTTTTTTTAAATTAGTCATAGCAGTGCTGAATGTACTATGGCTTTTTTCAAAATTAACATTATTTTTAGTCAAAAATGTTTTGATTTCTTTTGTGCTTCGCATTTGACCATCACTTAAATATGAAATGGTTAATTCTTTGATTAATTTAGAAAGATTATTTGACATAACTTTTATTCCTTTCTGTATACTATAATGTCGGATATTTGTACACCATAAATAGATGCTAGAACGCATAGGTTATGAAGATTGGGAACATTATATCCTGAGCGATAATTAGTGATAGTAGTTGGAGATAAGCCAGATAATTTTGACAAGTGTGCAACAGAATGATTGTGTAATTTCATTAATTTTTTTATGTTTTGTCCAGTGGCAATAGAGTCAATTATTACCTCATTTGTTATCATAAAATCCTTCCTGAATAAAAATATATTTTAATAGTATAAGGGATGTGCGTAATTGTCAACACAAGATTGCCTGAGTGTTTTAAGCCTAAGAAGAAAACTATGAAGTTTGAGGAAAATTTCGTTGAACCTAAAAATAGTTTTAAGTAATTTACAGATGATTTTGTCATTTTTTAATGTTGGTTCATTGATGATAGCAGTAGCACTTTTGGTTTCACGGTTAAGCAGTAAAAACTAATAATACAATTTAGTTGCTTTAAATTCAAGTACTTTGACAATCGTCAAAAGTTGAGTCAAACGAGTAATAAAATGGAAATAAAAATAAAAAATGGTCAAACAAAAGGCGGCAGAGTGGTAAGATAAATATAAAAATTTAGCTTTAGTGGTATAAACATAATTAGTATAATAATATTATTATAAAGATTTTCAATTGAAACAGAATTAATTATAAATTAAAGGAAGTGACATGAGAATTTTTTACTTGATAAAGGATATTTGGAATATTGATACTAATAGTGTTTAAGAGGATGAAGAAAATGAAATATTACTAGATGATTTTTCAGAAAGAGTGCAGAATTTTGATGAAAATATGATTGACAGGTATAGACAAAAATTATTAAGTTTTTTTGGATGTTTAGAGTGCGTAAAAGCTAATGGTAAGGAATCATTATTAGACGATAAAGGGAATGTTTTGCGAGTTTCATATATTTATTTATCCGATACTATGGAGATTTGGTTTGATCAGAGTTCCAGAAGCAATAGAGAAGAAAATAGGAAAGCAGAGATAAATCCCTGCTGTATTGCCTGTAAGTGATTAGATTAACATGGATATATTAAAAGGTTTCTTGTAAAATAGGGGATGCTTTCCTGCTGCTTTATTGATCCGTCACTTGTAGTACGCAGGCACAATAGCCGGGTTCGGGTTGATAGCAGTGGATGATAAGATTCTTGCCTATCTCGGGACTGTAATCATGGAGTGTGTGCTTTGTACCGTTTAATGCTACATCTGCATACGATACAAGCCACTTTTTATCACCATTGGGAAATACCTTGTAAAAAGAGCGGTTAAGCATTTCTTCCACGGGAACCCCTTCCACATTTGCCATTTCCGCATTGCAGTAGCGAAAAATGAAATCCACGCCGTGGCCGTCCTCATTAAAGACAAGTTCTATCACGCAGAATGCCAGAGGCATATTGTCCAATAGGCTACATTTTTCCAACATACTCAGGGGGCAGTGTTTCGTGTTTGTCAACCCTATTTCAGCACTCAAACGGCGATGGCTGCTCATATCGCGCTTGCGCCCTTGAAAAGTGCGGCCATCCGACATGGTATAAATGCCATCGTTGCTGATATTTACAATGTGGCTGCGGCATACGACAATCCCCTTGCTGATGCTCAAAAAATTCTTCTCCGGCAAAGTAGATAGAATACTATGTACCGGTACGAACAGTGCAAATTCCGCACCGTCCGTGCGTTGAATGACTGTTTTGCGGTCTTTGCGGTAAATGTATAGGATGTTTTCTGCACAAAGGTCATGCTTTTGAAACCATGCGTTCAAGTTGATCATAGAGATACTCCTCATATAATAAGTTTGTAAGCAAGATAAATCACTTACAGAATGCTTTTTGAGTTGATGTAGTTAGTATAACATATCTTAACGGTAAGCACAATTTATTTGTTAAAGTTCATTGATATATGATGTTTATACACTTTTTTATACAAAATATCTTTGAAAAGCCAATTTTTTGTAAAGTTTCACGCATGAAGTATTGATTTTTAAACATAAACAATATATGATAAGTATGTAAATCGGATTGATGCTTGTGAAAGGAAGTATTGCAGATCGAGCACTTCTGGAAGCTTGTCGCAGGCATCTAGTAGTACACCTGGTATATGCTATGCCTCCTTTTCCAGCGTTTATGGAATGGACAGAGAAGTTCCATATGCGGTGGAAGACCAGGTGGATAACTCAGTCATCCTGTATGCACTGCCAAAAGAGCGATGAGTTGATGGTTCATGATTATTCCAAATTATATAACATTTGAAATAGTATAGTAGACATAATATGAGCAGCGGTGAGAAATTGCCGCTGTGTTTTTATAAGTAAAACAGGAATAAAATGGAAATAAAAATAAAAAATGGTTGAAAAACACTATAAAGAATGTTAAAATAAATATTAGGAAAGAATATAGTGGGAAGACGGTTTAAATATAGGGAGAGAATGATGATAGAAAATAGTATGTTTTATATGAATTTTGAAGCTTCATCGGAGCAACAAGAAGCATGTATTGAGAAGATTAAAGAGGCAGGTTCAGATGATGTGAATCCGATATATTTATTAAAGAAGCCGATAATTGATAAAAAGGCAGATTATGATTATAAAGATGCATTTGTAGTTCTTATGCCAAAACATAAGATGATATTTATTAATTTTGGTGATGAAGATGATTTTGAAGAGTTTCAGGAAGATTTTATTGAGGACATGGGTTATATTTCTAAGAAATATGATTTTATTGGGATAGTAGGCAGACCCAGAAAGTGGCAAAAGGAATTTGTGACAGAGATACAATATTCATCAGAGGATTTTTCTTTTAAAGAGATATTAAGGAAGAATGAACTAACAGATAAAGAGTTAATAAGAAGGGGGGATATACTTATTTCGTTAGCAACGGGAAGCATTAACGAAGCTGAGCGTTTAGGAGTAGATGTACCAAATAATATTTTGGATCAAATTAAAAGAAAAATTATTTTATTTGATGGAGAGCAGACAAAGTTTATTTTTGATGAACCTAAGAAAAAGCGAATAACAATTCAGGGACTTGCAGGAACAGGTAAAACAGAATTGCTACTGCATAAGATTAAGGAATTATATATTGATGATGATAAAAGTACAATCGCATTCACTTGTCATAACGTTATATTGGCAGATAGTTTAAAGAAGAGAGTCCCAGAGTTTTTTAATTTTATGAAAGTTGAAGAGCAGATTCAGTGGGAAAAAAGACTTTGGGTTATGAGAAGCTGGGGATCTTATGGAAAACCTAATTCTGGAGTTTATAGTTATATATGTAATCATTATAATATTCCGTTTAGTAGATTTTCATATGGGAATACATTTGATTCGATATGCAAAAGAGCATTAGATGAACTGAATCAAATGGAAGATTTTGAAGCTTGTTTTGATTATATATTGATTGATGAGAGTCAGGATTTTTCAGAAGGATTTTTTAAATTATGTGAGAAAGTGACTAGAAAGTGTGTCTATGTAGCAGGTGATATTTTTCAGGATATATTTAAAGATAATCCATCCATGGTTGTAAATCCAGATTTTTTACTTAATAAGTGTTATAGAACAGATCCTAGAACGTTAATGGGTGCGCATGCAATTGGTATGGGGTTATTTGAGAATACATTAGGTTTAAGGTTGAGATGGCTTGAAGATGACCAGTGGGAAGCCTGTGGATACGATATAAAAAGAGAAAAAGGGGAAAAATATATAGAGTTATATAGAAAACCATTAAAACGTTTTGAGGATATAGATATGTCTAAATCTGATGGAGTTACAATTATTTCATCAGAAAAAGATAAATATCTTAATACAGTATTAAATACAATTGAAAAGATAAGAGAGAATAATCCAACAGTTTTACCAGATGATATAGGGATTATATTTATGGAGAATAGTAATGGTAATTTTGAACTTGCATCAAAATTACAACTTTTAATAAGAGAGAAGTATAATTGGAAGGTAAATATTGGATATGAGACAAAAGAAAAAGTAGAGGGAACTCTCTTTATAAGTAATAGGAATAACGTTAAAGGATTAGAATTTCCATTTGTGATTTGTATTATGCAAGATGCTTTAACATATGATTATTCAATAAGGAATTCCATTTATATGATGTTAACCAGATCTTTTTTAACTTCCTATTTAATATTACCAAATACAGCGAAAAACATTAATTTGTTAGAAGAGGGCATAGGATTTGTAAATAGAAAAGGTTTTCTCAAAGTCGAAGAACCTTCAGATGATGAAAAGAGGAATCTGGCCAATGCGATAATTAATCGTGGTAATCTGCATAAATCATTGTTTCAGAAAGCAGAAGAAATCATGGATGAGATGGGAGTAGTTGATAAAGAACATCGTGATATGATTCATCAATTAATAAGGGTGAGATTTAAGAATAAAGAAAATGATGAGAATAAATTAAGAAAATTTATTCAGGCTAATTCTGGTGCTTTGGAGTGATAAGATGGGAAAAGAGTTAACATTCACAATGAGTCAACAAATCATTGATATGGCAAGTAAACCTTTAAGAAAAAGAGAAGATGTTATTTTGTTATTGTTATATACTATTAGAATGTTTGATTTAGATAAATCAGAATTAAATATTCATAATGAAAGTATTAGAATTTCGATTAATAAGATGAATCGTATATTTTATTTACTTAAAGGGAAAATGTTTTCAATGCAGTTTCCATTTCGGATTGAAAATAATGATATCCAGAATGGGATTAGAATTTATGATGGTGTTACAGGAATTTTAATTAATGCTACAACATTATCATTTCTTATAGGATTGTTTGAACAGATAAATCGACCGGAAACAGACTTTGAAAAAGTTTTTGAAATAATGATGGAAACGGAACAAAATGATGATGAGTTTACTATGGAGCAAATGTGGACGTTATTTTCATATTTATTAAAATATGATTTGGGGTACATACGGTATGATATTGACCCAGAACACGAGAATGGGAAGTTACATCCTTTATATCATTTGGATATATGTTTAGATAGTTCAGCAACATATAAAATTGGATTGAATCAGGAAATCAGATTTGACAATTTTAAGGATATATTAGATACTACGACTGAAAGTTGGTATATTTACCGTGGTCAGAATTAATACCAGGTATATATATCACGTGGACAATACCTTAAAAGAGCTTACACCAGAAGAACGGAAAAAGCGCCGGGAGGACAGCGTAAAGCCATTGGTGGAAGCCTATTTTGCGTGGGTAAAAGAGAAAAAGAAGGATGGACGTATCGCAGAAAAGAGTAAAACAGGAAAAGGGTTAAGTTATTCGCTCAATCAGGAAGAATATCTAAAAGTATTTCTTGAAAATGGGAACGTACCGTTAGATAATAATGCAGCAGAAAGAGCGATCAGAAACTTCTGTATCGGTCGAAAGAACTGGATGATCATAGATACAATAAGAGGAGCCCAGAGCAGTGCCATGATCTATAGTATAGCAGAAACTGCAAAAGCGAACCATCTAAAACCATATGAATATTTTGAATATCTATTGGAAGAGATACCAAAGCATATGGATGATAAAGACTTAAGTTTTTGTGAGGAACTGTTGCCACGGTCACCAAATCTTCCAGGGAAATGCAGAAAGACAGAGAAAAAATAAGACCGTCGTTTGGCGGTCTAAAATTTTGTCAAGGTACGCACTATCTAGCACTTACTAAAGGAATGCCTTCCATGAGATTTTTATGCGGTTTGTTGCGTACCGCTTACTAAAAAACTCCCTACAACATACACTATTTCAAATTGGAGAACCTGTGATTAAATACAAAGAATCAGGAAGTATAATGGACTGGATAAAATATATCAAAGAAAATAAACGTAAGAGAAAGTAAAATATGTGCGGATACAGTCCTTGTAATAGGGGTGTATTGATGTTAAGATGGTAGTATAGAAGATGTAGATAAGCTGAGAAAAGAAGGTGTTACCAATGAATGAGGAAGAAAGATTTGATTTTGAGCAAAAGCACGAAGAAGACCTTCAAAGATTACGTGGCTTTCGTCTTTTAGATGATGATTTTATGAGCAAAGTATTTGAAGATAAGGATTGTGTGGAATTTTTATTGCAGATTATACTAAAACGAGATGATCTTAAAGTTACAAGTGTGAGCAGTCAATATGTAATAAAAAACTTACAAGGGCGTTCTATTCGTTTGGATATTCTCGCAGTGGATCGACAAAATCAGGTGTATAATATTGAAATTCAAAGAGATGATAAAGGTGCAGGTGTGAAGAGAGCTAGATATAATAGTAGCTTGATTGATGCAAATGTGACAGAACCGGGTGAACAATATCAAAATTTGAATGAAACGTATGTGGTTTTTATTACGGAAAATGATGTGTTAGGAGAAAATCTTCCGATATATCATGTGGATCGTATCATCAGGGAAACTGGAAAAATGTTCAATGACCAATCGCATATTATATATGTAAACTCTCAGATAAGAGATGAAACAGCATTAGGAAAACTTATGCATGATTTTACATGTACCAATGCTAAAGATATGTACTATGAAGTGTTGGCTGACCGTGTACATTATTTTAAAGAAGATGAGAAAGGAGTGGCAATTATGTGCAAGGCTATGGAAGATATGAGAAATGAAGCAGCAAGAGAAGCTGAAAAAATGAAAGCGATTCGTATGGCTCGTTTAATGATAGAAGATGGTAAACTTAGTTATGAAGATATTGCAATGTACACAGAGCTTACTCTGGAAGAAGTGGAAAAAATAGCTTTGGAAAAGAAAAGTGCATAATATGTAACACAAAACAAACGTTCTGATTTACAGAGCGATAAGTAGAAAAGGGTTTCTGATTATTTATAAAAATCAGAGGCTCTTTTTTTATGCCAAAAAGTTGTTTCTGAGTTGACATAAGGAGGCGATATGTCCCTAGTCGGAACCCGCCCACCAACAGTAGACGAATGGGATAAATACGAACTTCATCACCGTGCTCGCCTCGCAACCAAGCCGGGACTTACCGGAATGTGGCAGGTAAGTGGACGAAACAACATCACAGACTTCGAAGAAGTCGTAAAACTCGATAAACAGTACATAAAAGATAGCTTCGGAGAAGAAAAGTGTATAATTGTAAAGATGAATGTCACTACGGAATATGTTGCTCATGCAAAACATTGTAAGTATTCGGTTAGCGATGGTAGATATAAAATTTATAACCATAAGTTGTATAAATTATTATTAACTGATCCTCCAGAGTCTATGAGGGATAATATCTTTGAAATTGATGGGACTAAATATTTATGGATGTTATTTGAAGAACTTGAAGTAGACTATGATGTGTATGCTTTTAGTAATGCAGTGGCGTATTTAAAAAGAAACTCTTATATTGAACCAACTGGAGTAAAGGGAAGTTATCGTGTAATTAAAAAAAAGAGCAAATCTGTAGATGAGTCAACAGAAGAATTCAAAACATTAAATAAAGAGTTAGAATTGAAAGAAATGCGAGAAAAGGTAAAAAAGTGTGTTAGAGAAACTTATTTGGAATTAGAAAAAATTTTGGATGAAGAAAAACCATCAGTATATGGGAGAAATAAACATACTTATGAAGATGTAACTACATTAATAGAATATATGAGGAAGTTTGATTTTATAGTAGAGGAATAAAAAATTATAATTATTTTGAATTACTATAAGAAATTAAAAAAAGAATGAATTTTATAAACTGCAGTGATAAGAAATTGTCGCTGCTTTTTCGATAGTATACTAATGATATTTATGATAATATTGTAAGCGGTACATAATCGCCCGGATTTTCAATCGCTCACAACTATGCGATAATCTTTTTATTGGGTACACGGTAAACGATGAGTACCCGAAACAAAAAAGGCACTGACTTCTCAGTGCTCTTTTTTATTCTTCATCTTGCATATATCTGGTATTGAGCCTGACCACGGTAACAGATCATCTATAAAACAGTAATCCGTATCTTCTTCATGTTCCATCATTTCTGTCAGCAGGAATTCCAGATACCGAAATGGATTTACTCCGTTTTCCTTTGCTGTTTCTACTATACTGTAAACTAAGGCACTGGCTTTTGCTCCGTTTATTGTATCTATCAATCTCTATGTGTGTTTGTGCATACAGAAATTCCGTAATGCAGATTCGGTCGCATTATAATGCACAATCATAATAACATAACCTCCTGGGGTTATTATCTCATAGGAGAGAGGCTGTGTCATGGTACTCATGGTTTACCGTGTGCGCTTCTTCAGAAACAGGATCTTTCTTTTTTCTGGATTTACCAGAAATCATTTTATGACCGGAGTAGATAGCCATAATCATGCAGAGAAGAGAGCTGCAAGCAAAATATTTGTGAGCAGTTTTCATGTTTTTATAGCCGGTATAAAAGGTTCCAATCATGGCTGCCAATGCACCAAGTGACCAATATTTATGTGCTTTCATTTGAATATACCTCCTGCGTTTTTTTATATAATACCTCTTTTTGGAAAGTATGAAAACAGGAAATTTATAAATTCTGTTCTTTTTCAATCTGCTGTTCCTGCTCGTGATTCTTCCCAAGAATCATATCAATATTAGCGGAAACGGTACGAAGTTCCCGTTCGTAATCTCGGCGGTTAGAAAAATCTTCCCGTTGTGTATCTCGCAATATCCATTAATAGGACATTGCTTTTTCGTTTATTATGGGTTATAATATAGTTCGTCTTTTGCAATTTAACACATTAAATCGTAATAGATTAAAGAGGCGAAATAAAGATTCATACAGACAGAAAGATAAGATTACATATAGATTTACAGTAAGTATTGTTTCTGAAAAGATTACGATTTGTATAGAATGTAATTGTTTTGTTGACAGTAGAGAATCTGACAGAATGGGAGAAAAGTGATGAAAGAAGAAAAGAAACTGAATTTACCGCAGTCATTGTTACTGCTTGTATTGATAATTTTTTCGGTTGCAGTTTGTATTCGTTTAAAGACTGGTGGACCGATGATCGGCTTATTTGCAAGCTGGATTTTTATTTATCTTGTTTGCAAGATTGTTCGTATTCCATATGATAATGTTGTTGCGGGCGCATATGATGCGATTCGTATGGTCGTTCCAACACTTTGTCTGCTTATGGCGATTGGTGTTATGATTGGTACTTGGTTACAGAGCGGTACGATCGCGACAATTATTGCCTGGGGGCTTAAGATGATTAACCCGGCATGGTTACTGCCGCTTACATTATTATTCTGTTCTGTACTTAGTGTTGTAACAGGAACTTCTTATGGTTCTGTTGGAAGTGCTGGTGTTGCAATGATGGCAATCGGCAATGCGATGGGAATTAATTCTGGTATGGTTGCCGGAGCAGTTATCTGTGGTGCAATGTTTGGTGATAAGTTAAGCCCGCTTTCTGATACAACAAACTTAGCTCCAGCTGTCGCAGGTGCAAAGTTAGGTGATCATATCCGTGCCATGTTTTGGACAACGATTCCTACATATATCATTACATTAATTATCTTTACTGTTTTAGGAATCCAGCAGACAAGCGGTGGTTATACAGCAGGAGATATTTCAAACTATATTACAGAATTAAATGGAGAATTCCATCTTGGAGCGGTAACATTAATTCCTGCAATCTTAATTATCGTGCTTTTACTTTGTAAGGTAAATGCAATCTCTGCACTTGGAATTTCAAGTTTTGCAGCAGGAGCAGTTTCATTTTTTGTACAGCATGCGACATTACAGAGTATTATTCAGACTGCATATAGTGGATATACAACTACAATTGAGGAAGGGGTACTTCAGTCCATCTTAAATCGTGGTGGTATGGGAAGTATGTTACAGTACGTTGCCATCATCAGTTTTGCTGTTGGTATGGGAGGTATGCTTGAAAAACTCGGCGTATTAGAGCACATTTTAAATGCGGTTGTAAAGCGTATTAACAGTGATGGTTCTATGATTTTAGTTACTTTAATTGTTGGCTATATCACAAGTTTGATCAGCTGTTCCCAGCCAATGTCTCATGTACTGACAGGCCGCTTAATGGCACCAGTATTTAAAGAAAGAAAAGTGGCACCGGAAATCCTTTCCCGCTGTCTTGAAGATTCAGGAACAATGGCAGGCCCAATGATTCCATGGCATGGCTATGGCGTATATATGGCAGGAACACTTGGTGTAGCCTGGGCTGCATTCTTCCCATATTTGTTCTTGCTGTATTTAACACCAATTTTCAGTATTATTTATGGATTTACTGGAATATCTATTAAGCATGTTTCTGGGGAAGAAGTAGCGGAGTAGTGTTCTGATAATTTTAAGCATGAGAAAATGTACAGAAATATGTTGGAATCTAAATGAATATCAGAAGAAAGTCAGTATGGATTTCTGGTTAGATTAAAGTCGAAACATATGGGAATGTAAATTCAGCTGTCGCAGCTTCAGCCAGCTGGTATTTGTCATTAAAATGGAGACATAATGGAATCTAGATACAGAAAGTAAAGAAGTGATAGTAAATGTTATCGCATACCAATTTGCTATATAGTTAGCAATTGAAAATGTAGGGAAAGCATAATATAAATTAAGATAAAAGGTATAAAATACAAAATAGAGAAGGATACAATAAAATGAAAACAAAACTTGTTCTTTTAGGTACAGGCACACCTAATGCCTGCCCGAATGCAAATGGTCCGTCTTCCGCAGTAGTTGTAGGAGACAGGGCATATATTGTAGACTTTGGGCCGGGAGTAGTCAGACAGGCTTCCGCAGCTTACTTTAATGGAATTGATGCGTTAAGACCAGATCTTTTAACAGTGGCATTCTGTACACATCTGCATACAGACCACACTGCCGGATATCCAGACCTCATTTTTACCCCGTGGGTATTAGAGCGTCCGGTTCCACTCAAAGTATTTGGCCCTAAGGGAATGCAGCATATGACAGATCATATCTTAAAAGCCTATGAGACTGATATTGATTTCCGAATTAACGGATTTGAAAAGGCAAATGAATCGGGATACCGAGTGGAAGTTACAGAAATTGAGTCTGGAATTATTTATAAAGATGACCGTGTAACAGTAGAGGCATTTCCTGTAAGTCACGGAACTTTAGAATGTTATGGATACAAGTTTATAACACCGGATAAAACTATTGTGATTACAGGCGATACAGCCCCACTTGATATCGTGGCAGAAAAAGCCAAAGACTGCGACATTCTTCTTCACGAAGTAGAATATGCTGCCGGAATATCCTGCCGTGAACCAAAATGGCAGAAATATCACCGCGAGGTGCATACATTAAGCACAGACCTCGCCCAGGTTGCAAAAAAAGCCAATCCAAAGCTTCTCGTAACCTACCACCGTATTTATCATATGAATGTTCAGGATAACCGTAAGAATCTTGCAGCGGAAATGGCATGGAGGGATGAAGCTATTCTTGACGAGATACGAGAGGCTGGCTATGAAGGTTATGTGGTTAATGGCAAAGATTTGGATATATTCTGATTTGCGCAGGCAAAGGAGACGCTCTCAGTAAATAAAATAACCTATATTTGTGACTTTAGTCGCGGCGGTTTGAATACTCGCTTACACACGCTCGTATCCAACCCTTGCTCCGAGGCCACAAATATAGGTTATTTTATTTACTGAGAGCTGTC
>ENA-UPXC01000805-UPXC01000805.1-human-gut-metagenome-genome-assembly--contig:-NODE-805-length-50728-cov-5.645022_pt1 | contig 50728 bp, 29 predicted proteins | sample MGYA00250047_ERZ773371 | MGnify/ENA primary metagenome ERZ773371 (study PRJEB29103, sample SAMN06111975) | human gut metagenome | biome: human gut; feature: ankylosing spondylitis patient; material... | reverse complement strand
AGCAAGAATACGGATGTTATCCGCTGCACGATTCATAAGTTTATTATCGTTCATATCTTTAATAATTAATAGATTTGCTAGTCTGTCAATGTGCCAATTACTTGGCATATTTCTCATAATGTTGGCAAAGATAGCTCTTTATGTGTAATTAACCATCCAAAAGAGCTATCTTTTTTGTAGGCTTTTTAACAGCCTTCTTGTTTATAATACAGTAAGTATTTACTATTAGATTACTGTAACTCTAAAGTAACAATTGACTTAGCCGGTAGTTTTACCTTCATAATTCCTTTATTGATTTTTACCTCTTTGAAGGAAGCCGGTTTTACAATATTAGGTTTTTCGAAAGAGTTGTAATCAGTCAGATTAGCAGAAGTCAGGATTTCTCCAATCGCCTTTTTGGCATTTACGTCCGGAAGATTGACTGTGATTTCCTGTGCGTTGTCTGCATCTACGTTGGAGAGAGAAATATGGATCACTCCGTTCTTGTTCTTAGAAGCTGTTGCGCTGACCATGGGAACTGTACGGTTATCGCGTACGTTCATTTTCTCGCAAGTCAGGTCGAGTGGAAGATAGGTTGCATCCTGATGCACTTTGTACATCTTAAATATATAATAAGTAGGAGTAAGTACCATATCTTTGTCTTTAGTCAGGATCATAGATTGCAGAACGTTGACTATCTGAGCAATGTTCGCCATTTTCAGACGGTCGGTATATTTGTGGAATACATCGAGGCTTAAAGAAGCAACGAAGGCATCACGCAATGTGTTTTGCTGATACAGATGACCTCTGACCGTTCCTGGTTCTTCGTCCCACCAAGTGCCCCATTCGTCAAGCAAAAGGGCAATCTTCTTGTCTTTATCATATTTGTCCATGATGGCGCAATGTTTTTTGATGACATCTTCCACTTCAAGACATTTGCCCATCGTCCAGTAAAAATCATCTTTGTTGAATTTGGTTGCCGCACCTTTGCTGCCGCTCCATCCTGTAACTGTATAGTAGTGTAAGGATAGACCTTGCATCCGGTGACCGACACGATTCATCAGTACATCCGTCCAGTTATAGTCGTAATCACTGGCACCACTGGCTATCTTAAACAGATGATTACCGTCATAGTTACGGCAATAAGTAGAATAACGGCGATACAGATCGGCATAATATTCAGGACGCATGCTGCCGCCGCATCCCCAGCTTTCATTTCCTACACCGAGATATTTTACTTTCCATGCCTTGTCTCGGCCATTCTTGCGACGCAGATTTGCCATTGGAGAATCACCGTCGGAAGTCATGTACTCCACCCATTTGGCGAGTTCTTCTACCGTGCCGCTGCCTACGTTTCCACTTATATATGGTTCGCAGCCCAGCATTTCGCAAAGGTTCAGAAATTCGTGTGTTCCGAAACTGTTGTCTTCAATCGTTCCTCCCCAGTTGTTGTTCACCATCTTCGGGCGGTTTTCTTTGGGACCGATACCGTCCATCCAGTGATATTCGTCTGCAAAGCAGCCGCCCGGCCAGCGGAGAACAGGAACAGACAAGTCTTTTAATGCATTAAATACGTCCGTGCGGTATCCTTTGATATTAGGAATATCCGAATTTTCGCCTACCCAAAGACCACCGTAGATACATGAACCCAGGTGTTCGGCAAATTGACCGTAGATTTCCTTCGGGATAATTTCTTTGCCTTGGTCGGCATGTACAGTGATGGTAGCACTCTTTTGTGCAGAAAGAGATACCGAGGCTGCCAGAAAGGCCGTGCTGACTAATAGTTTTGCTTTCATAAATGGAATTTGTTTAAATGATTATATAGAAGTTTGATTTTTACGATGATCATTCTCTTGTTCTTACGGTTACTTCAGTAAGCGTACTTCATAAACGGCAGAGGTCCATTCTGTTCCGTCCGGCTTAAAAAGAATCTCGCAGCTTCCTACTTTTAATTTACGGGGCAGGAGATAACAGAGTCTGATAAAACCGTCTTTGTCGGCTTTGCTCACAGTGGGATGAACGGTCAGTTTTTCGTTATTCAGCAGGATCACTGCTTTGTTACGGTCTTCTTGCCGTACGGTGATCATAAGCTGGCTTGCTTCTTCTTTTATTTTCAGGTTATAGCTGAACCAACCTTTAGCCCGGCGGAAATGACGGTCTTTGTGGGTTCCGGTTTCGGAAGCTTCATATTGAATGCTATGATCAGATTCCGGTTGCTGTTCACCGGGGAAGATCAGGTCAACTGTCCGGTTCGCCAGTTCGGTCGCTTTCCGTTCGGCTGTAGCCATTTCTTCCTGAATCGTTTTGAACTGTTCTTCACTGGCTTGGCGGAAGTAAACGGCATAACGGGAATTATGCAGGCGGAAAAACGGAATAAGCTCCAGTGATTTACTCTTTTGTGCCGGATAAACGTTTCCATCATAACTAAAAGCTAGTTTGCTTCCGCTCAGTTTGTGAAGAGAATGGCGGATAGAATCGGGATTCCCGATCAGCATCGGGACCTCCTGCAAAGGTGTTTGCCGGCCGTGGGCAATGTGACCGCCGCGGCTGTCGTCTGCATAGATTCCGTCAAGGTTTTCTGTTCCTGTAGAAGTTGCAAGAACGATGGGACCGTATAAGAAAGCATAGTAATCTTTCTTGTCGGGAATCTGCTCCAGGCTGACCTTCATAGGCAGATGGAAGGTGATAACATCTCCTTTCTTCCATTTACGCCGGAGGGGAAGGTATGTACTGGTTCCCGCCTGTATGTCAGAAAGGTGCTTCTTGCCGTTGATGGTGATTTCATACCCTTCTGAGTTTCCTGCCCATTCCGGTATACGAATCATTAATGTCAGGTTCTTCTTAGCGGCTTTGTCTATTCGTAAGGTAACTTTTTCATCATCGGGGAAGAGAGTTTCCTGCGTTAATGTAACGCCTTGTTCTTTCCAGTTCAGTTGTGAAGGAATAAAAAGATTGACGTAAAGCGTATCTTGTTGATGCGCATAAATAAATTCACCATACTTGGTATGATTTTCCAAGCCTGAACCGACACAGCACCACATCGATGTTTCCGGTTGCGAGTATACCCGATAATGTCCGGGACGCATCGGAGTAAAGTAGACGAATCCGCCTTTATCCGGTTCTTGTGATGACAGGATATGATTGTAGAGTGCACGTTCATAATAATCTACATAACGTGGGTCCGGTTTGTTGGAGTTGTCAACGTCTCCGGAGTTCTGATAAAGCATTTTGGTCAGCCGGAGCATGTTGTAAGTATTGCAAGTCTCCGGTCCCTGAACGTCATTCAGCATAGACGTAAAGTTGTCCGATGGATGAAAATGTTCGCGTACGCTGTTCCCGCCGATACACACGGAACGGTGATTGACTACGGTATTCCAGAAAAAACGGGCTGCATGATCCCATTCTGCTGCATGATTCCAGTCTTTGTCATTCTTTGAAACTTCGGCTACCCGTTTGTATCCGATTACTTTAGGAATTTGTGTGTTGGCATGCATTCCGTTTAACCTGTCTTCGTTTTTGATAAGCGGGTCGAGAATGACTTTATGAGAGAAACGGCGTGCCAGTTTCAGGTATTTCTTATCGCCTGTTATTTCCGCTACATCCGCAAACGTTTCATTTAAGCCGCCGTGTTCACTGCGGAGCATATCCTGCATTTGGTTGTCGCTAAGACCGGAAGTAATATCAATCATCCAGTCGGTAAGATCAATCAGCATCTGACGTGCCAGATCGCTGTGAGCATACAGGTAAGCGTCCCGCAGTCCGGCATACGTTTTGTGTATATTATAGAGGGGTACCCATTTGCCGTTTAAGCTGAAGCCTCCGGCACGAATGTCACCTGCTTTGATTTCTTTCCAAAGTTGGAGGCTACCGGGTGTTCCTCCGATAAATCCTGTGCCGACAGCTTGCTGTGCACGGTGTAGTTCGTTGAGCATATAGTTGAGGCGGTGGTATATCGCCGTATCTCCGGTGGCGGCATACATCATGGAAAGTGCGGAAAGGTAATGTCCGCCGATGTGACCGTCCAGTCCTGTATTCTCCCAGTTGGTATAGCTTGGGGCTTTGGGTGTCAGTCCGGCTTCGCGAAGGAAAGGAGCTGATAATCTGTCCGGGTCGAGAGCTAAGATATAATGTAAATCAGTCTGTTGAGCTTGCAGAAAAGGACTGCTTAATAACTTCACATCTTGAAGGGAAAAGTAAGAGACCTGATGGTTCGTCTGGGCTTTTCCGATGGAGATGGATATAATAAGGGCAAGTATGAACGAGGTGGTTTTCATGATAATAGGATAAAATAGAATTGACAATTGACAATTGACAAATGACAATTACTGTGCAGGTTATAATAGCGCAGCCAATTGTCAATTGTCAACTGTCATTTGTCAATTATTTAAGTTTGACGGCTGCTTCTTCTATAGGCAAACCTGCCTTGTAGCTTTCGATGTATGTGTTGAAGCCGGCTACATCTTCGGGTGTGGGTGATACCTCGACACCAGCATCGCTGACAAATACACTTTCATCCAGGAAATCGGCAAGAGATTGCCCCTTTTTATTGTTTACCAGGTAAGAACCCAGCAGGGCAATTCCCCATGCACCGCCTTCACCGGCTGTTTCCATAACAGATATGGGCGAGTTGATGGCTGCTGCAAGTACTCTTTGACCGACTCCTTTGGTTCTGAACAATCCTCCGTGACCTGTGATTCTGTCGACTTTGATCTTTTCTTCGTTGAACAAGATGTCGTTGCCAATCTTGAGAACTCCGACTGAGGCGTACAAATGAGCCCGCATAAAGTTTGCAAGGTTGAACTTGTCATTGGCCGAACGTACGAACAAAGGTCTTCCCTCGGCAAGTCCCGTAACAGGTTCGCCTGAAATGTAGTTGTAGGAGAGGAGACCACCGCAATCGGTATCACCGGTAAGGGCAATGTTATAAAGTTTGCCATAGAGTTCATCCATATCTACAGGTATACCCAGAAGTTCTTGGTATTCTTTGAACAGGTTGACCCATGCGTTAAGATCCGAAGTACAGTTGTTGCAATGTACCATGGCTACGAGGCTTCCGTCGGGAGTGGTGACCATGTCGATCATTTCGTATGGCTTCGACAATTCTTTTTCCAATACGATCATAGAGAAAGAAGAAGTACCTGCCGATACGTTGCCGGTGCGTTGCTTGACGGCGTTGGTTGCTACCATGCCGGTGCCTGCGTCTCCTTCCGGTGGGCAGACCGGTATTCCTGCCTTCAGATGACCGGATGCATCGAGTTTTTTACAGCCTTCCGGTGTGAGGACACCGGCATTTTCACCAGCCGACAATACTTTGGGCAGAATGTCTTCCAGTTTCCAACTGTATTCTTTCGAAGCAATCAGATTGTTGAATTTGGCCACCATTTCGGCGGAATAGTTGTTGGTAGTCGGATCTATGGGGAGCATACCCGATGCGTCACCAATGCCCAACACCTTTTCGCCTGTTATCTGCCAATGTACATAACCTGCAAGAGTTGTCAGGAACTTGATGTCTTTGACGTGCGCTTCGTTGTCCAGAATAGCCTGGTACAAATGAGAAATGCTCCATCTCAACGGGATGTTATAGACAAATAATTCGGATAATTCTGCCGCAGCACGGCCTGTATTGGTATTTCTCCAAGTGCGGAAAGGCACGAGGATTTCTTCTTTTTCATTGAAAGGCATGTAACCATGCATCATGGCGCTGACACCGATGGCTGCCAGTGTTTCGATCTCTGTGTCGTATAATTTCTTCACGTTGGAGCGGAGGTCGGCGTAGCAATCTTGCAGTCCGGACCAGATGGCATCAATGCTGTAAGTCCAAAGTCCGTTGACCAGTTGATTTTCCCATGTGTGGCTGCCTTGAGCGATAGGTTTGTTTTCCTGGTCAATCAGAACAGCTTTTATTCGTGTAGAACCGAGTTCTATGCCAAGGATAGCTTTACCTGTCTCGATGGTTGATTTTGCATCTAATTTCATGTTGGAAACCGATATTTTAAGGTATAACAATAAGTGTGGAGAACAAAAACTGAGTCTGCTTTCAAAAGGCGGAAGTGTCTTTAATTCGGGTTGAATTAAAAGTCGCCAGTATCCATATTGTGTGTGACTAAAAAGTCGGTACCAATGGAGATGGTACCGATTTTTTTAAGTGGACTCAGTGATTGGTTTTTAGCAAAGCGCTTTGTTCAGCATATAATATACTTCATTCATGCGCAGTTCTTTCTTGAAGCAGCTGATAGTCGTATCTTTATTGATATGTACCATTTCGATGCCTGCGATTTCTGCATAATCTTCCCAGTATTCTGCTGTCAAGTCGTATGAGAAGCAAGAGTGGTGAGTTCCACCGGCCAGAATCCATGCGCCTGCGCCTACTTCGAGGTTAGGCATCGGAATCCAGAGTGCGGAAGCAACCGGCAATTTCGGAAGTGGTTTCGGTTCGATACATTCTACATCGTTTACGATCAGACGGAAACGGTTACCCATATCCACTACAGTTGCGGTGCAGCCTGTTCCTGTCTTTGAAGTGAACACAAGACGGGCAGTCTGGCTCTTACGGATACCTATGCCGAGGAAGTGTACTTCCAGACGAGGCTTGTTAGCTGCGATAAGCGGACAGATCTCCAACATATGTGACTGTAGGATAGAACTGTTGGCACCATCAAAGTTCAGTGTATAGTCTTCGAGGAATGAACAGCCTTTCGGAAGTCCTTGATTCATTACCCATACAGTACGATAAAGAGCAGCCGATTTCCAGTCACCTTCAGCACCGAATCCGTAGCCTTCTGCCATCAGGCGTTGAGAAGCCAGTCCCGGAATCTGATCGAAATAGCTACCGTCAGTCTGACCCAGATCGTCAAAGTTGGTAGTGAATCCTTTGGCGCCTTTCGCTTTGAGGATAGCACGGAGAGCAAGCTCGGCTTTGGCAGCATTCCATACTTTCTGATAAGCTTCGGTTGATTTGTCTTCCAGAGAAGCGTCGTGATCGTAATCATTGAAGTAAGTAGCTACCAAAGCATCTACATCAGCATTTTTGATATCTTTGTGATATTCCATCAGCTCGCTTGCCGGGCAATAATCTACATGATAGCCCATGCGTTGTTCTGCTTCTACCTTGTCACCATCGGTTACGGCTACATTATTCATCTGATCGCCGAAACGGATGATCAGCATATCCTGAGAGTCAGCCCAACCTGCGCAAACACGCATCCAGACAGCAATCTTATGCAATGTTTCTTCTTCTTTCCAGTAGCCTACCACTACTTTGCGACGGATGCGCATACGGGTACAGATATGTCCGAACTCGCGGTCGCCGTGAGCTGACTGGTTCAGATTCATAAAGTCCATATCCATTGTATCCCAAGGAATTTCCTTGTTGAATTGAGTATGCAGGTGCAGCAATGGTTTCTTTAATTGTTGCAGACCATGAATCCACATTTTAGCAGGAGAGAAAGTATGCATCCAAGTGATGACGCCTACACATTTGTCATCGTTGTTGGCTGCTTTGAATACAGCTTCCACCTCTTTAGAAGAGTTGGCCGTTCCTTTGTATACTACTTTAACAGGAAGTTTGCCCGATTCATTCAGACCGTTAACCATTTCGTTAGAGTGTGCGTCTACTGCGATTACTGCATCACCTCCGTACAAGAGCTGTGCTCCTGTTACGAACCATACTTCATACTGATCAAATACGTTATTCATAATTTATTGAATTGACAATTGACAATTGACAATTGACAATGAGAGAATGTCGAAAGTCAAATGGCAATTGCGGGTTATTATTAATTGTTTTTTGTTGTTTTAATTATAGATATTAATAATTTGTTTATTTCTGTGCTGTCATTATTGATGCTCTCATATTGTTCCCGAGTGATATACTCTGTTCTAATCAATAATTCCAGCCAATACTCTGTTTCGTTCGCTTCCTTAAGTGCTATATTCAGCTTATTAATAAAATCAGCCCGACTTTGTGCTTGCTCAGCCTCACGAATATTGGCACCAATACTGGTCCCGGATCGCAATATTTGCTTACTCATCACAAACTCCTTTTGTTCATTTACTAAAAACTTATATAAATTCACAATCCGAACAGCGAACTCCAAACTTTTATCTTTTACTACATTATCCTTCATGTCCTCTCGCATTAATTGTCAATTGTCAACTGTCAATTGTCAATTATTTTATTGTCCGTAGTAAGCGTTCGGACCATGCTTGCGGCTGAAGTGTTTCTCTACCAGCAGCGGGTTCATTGTTAAATTGGGATTCACGGCATAAGCAATGCTTGCCATTTTGGCAACTTGTTCCATCACTACTGCATTGTGTACGGCATCGTGTGCGTCTTTTCCCCAAGAGAAAGGACCATGATTCTTGACCAATACTCCCGGTGTATGTACAGGGTTCAGGCCTTCGAAACGTTTTACGATCACGTTTCCGGTTTCCAGTTCATAGGCACCTTTTACTTCAGCTTCCGTCATATCCGCTGTGCAGGGGATTGCATCATGGAAATAGTCAGCGTGAGTTGTCCCGATATTGGGAATATCACAACCGGCCTGCGCCCATGCGGTAGCATAAGTAGAGTGGGTATGCACCACTCCGCCGATTTCGGGGAATGCTTTGTAGAGTACCACGTGAGTAGGAGTATCTGAGGATGGCTTCAGCCGTCCTTCGACGACTTTGCCATCCAGGTCCACTACTACCATATCTTCCGCTTTCATATCATCATAACTGACTCCACTGGGTTTGATGACTACCAGTTCCGTTTCACGGTCGATGGCAGAAACATTTCCCCATGTAAAGATGACTAATCCATGCTTTACCAATTCGAGATTGGCATGAAATACTTTTTCTTTCAGTTCTTCCAGCATATTGATTATAATTTAAATTTCGGGTCCTTGCGGTAGGCTTTGCCGTTGAATTTATACAAGGCTGCACCCCGTTTGGAACCCAGTTTATCGATTTTATCCGTCTTTTCGATAAAGTCCATTTCTGCGACACGCTTGCGGAAATTCCGTTTGTCCATCGGTTCGCCGTAAATAGCTTCGTAGAGACTTTGCAGTTGGGACAGTGTGAACAGCTTCGGCAACAGATTGAATCCGATAGGCTCGACAGATGCTTTCTGTTTCATCATCTCCCGTGCTTTATCGACCATCTCCGGATGGTCGAAAATCAGTGCGGGGAGTTCGTTGATGTTTACCCAGTAAGCATTGTGCTTCTGAACCAGTTCGCGGTCGTACTCATTGATGTTGATCAGCGCATAGTAGGCAATCGAAACTACCCTTTCGCCCGGATCGCGGTCGATGGCGCCGAAGGCTCCCACCTGTTCCATGTATACGTTTTCCAAACCTGTAAGTTCAGCCAGTACACGTTTGGCAGCGTCGTCCACGCTTTCGTCTTTTTGCACGAATCCTCCCATCAGTGACCATTCGCCCATTGCCGGTTCGAAGTTTCTCTTCAGCAGCAGCAGGCTTATTTCGCCTTCATTAAAACCGAAGATGATGCAGTCGATACCGAGATAGAAGGTAGGATTCGAACTATAATAGTTTTTCATCGTTTGAATGAATTTATTTAATTACCAGAAATACCAGTAGAAGGCACCTGTGATAGCAAGGATGATTACTGTATGAATGATATCCCAGTGATCCCAGCTTGCGCGGGTAGCCGCTTTTTGTTCTTTCGTTGCCGTACCGAATACCAGTCCCTGAATCTTTTCAGCTGTCGGAGCTTCCGTGGCAAGGCTGACTACGATGACTACGATGATACAGAACAGGAACATCCATCCGCAGAAGAACAGCCAGTTCATATCGTAGAACAAATATTTGAAGGTAGAATCTGCCACTTCACCTGCGTTGCTGTAATATACTTTGGCACCCAGACGAGTCAGACCGATGATCATACCGGCGATCAATCCCCACATACCACCTTGTGCGGAAGTACGTTTCCAGCAGATACCCAGCAGGAAGGCAGCGGCAATACCCGGAGCCAATACAGACTGAACGTCCTGCAAATAAGTATAAAGTACATCACCTACGCTACGCATGATAGGAATCCAGAGAATACCGAGGATTACGATCACTACAGTTGCTATCTGACCAATACCCACCAGTTTCTTTTCCGGAGTCTCCGGACGGAAGCGTTTGTAGAAATCGATTGTAAACAACATGGCAGATGAGTTGAACAGTGAAGCCAGCGAACTCATCAAGGCAGCGAGGATACCGCATACTACCAGACCTTTCACACCGGCAGGAAGCAATTTAGCTACCAGAGTAGGGAAGGCGGCGTCAGCGTTGGCAGTACCATTGGCAAGCATTGGGAGGAAACCTTCGCCACCGGCACCGATATATTTCTGATGTAATGCGAAAGCAATCATACCCGGAATCAGGAACAGGAATACAGGCAACAGCTTCAGGTAAGCGCCGAAGATAGTACCGCGACGAGCCTCTTTTTCATTCTTTCCGGAAAGTACACGTTGTACGATGAACTGGTCAGTACACCAGTACCAGAAACCGATAATGGCAGAACCGATAAGTGCACCCAGCCAAGGGAAGTTCGCATCATCGTTGCTGCGGATCAGATTGGTCATGGTGTCACCATAATCGTTTACCGTCACAGCACCGCACACTCTCATCATTTCGTCCCAGCCTCCCAGTTCTTTGAAACCGAGCACAAGGATAATCAACGAGCCTAACAGAAGAATCGGAGTCTGAAGTACAGAAGTATAAAGTACCGATTTCATACCACCGAAGATCGTATATAGTGCAGTGAGAACAACCAGTCCGATAGCGGCAATCCAGAAGAAGTCGATTCCCCAGAGTTCCTTGATGCCGAATACTTGCTGGAATACCAGTCCGCCGGCATATACTGTCACTGCTACCTTGGTCAATACATAACTTACCAGAGAAATGACCGATAAGATGGTACGTGACTGAGGATTGTAACGGCGTTCCAGAAATTCCGGCATCGTGTATACCATGCTTCGTGAATAGAAAGGTACGAATACCCATCCCAGAATCAGGATCATCCATCCCTGAATTTCCCAGTGAGCCATCGCCATACCGCTTGAAGCTCCTGCTCCCGCCAGTCCGATCAAGTGTTCCGAACCGATGTTTGATGCGAAGATAGAGGCACCGATCGCAAGCCATGTTGCGTCACGTCCGCCTAAGAAATAATCTGCCGAGTCATTTTGTTTTTGTCTGACTACCCAAACAATAATACCTATCAGAGCCAAAAAGAAGACTCCAATTACTAGCCAATCTAATGCTTCCACAATAAATTTGATTTATAAGTTAATATTATTTCTCTGTCGAGAATTTAAAGATACATTCGCTGTTGTACGTTTGTCCCGGTTCCAGCACAACGGACGGCCAGTCGGCTTTGTTGGGGCTGTCGGGGTAGTGTTGTGTTTCGAGGCAGACAGAAGCACGTTGGTTGTAAACGATGCCTTTCTTTCCGCTTACGGTTCCGTCGAGGAAGTTACCTGTGTATACCTGAATACCCGGTTCGTTGGTATATACTTCCAATGTGATTCCGGTTTCGGGAGACGTCAGTCTGGCAGCTACCTGCGAGATGTCACCTTTGGTGTTGAGCACCCAGTTGTGATCATATCCGTTGCCGTTCTTGAGTTGGACGAAGTCGTAGTTGTTGATATCTTTGCCTACCGCTTTCGGAGTAGTGAAGTCCATCGGAGTATCTTTGACCGGAGCGATTTCGCCGGTTGTCATGAAGGTGCTGTCTACCGGAGTATAGTAATCTGCATTCACATACATGATGTTGTCTGTCGATGTTTTTGATGGATCACCAGCCAGATTGAAGTAAGAGTGGTTGGTCATGTTGATGATTGTCTTTTTGTCGGTAGTAGCGCTGTACTTGATGTCGATGGCGTTGTCATCTGTCAGTTGATAGGTTACTTTAGCAGTCACATTTCCGGGGAAATTCGCGTCACCGTCCGGAGAGATAAGAGTCAGTTCCAGTGTTGTCGGATCGATAAGATTGGCTTCGTATACTTGGTATTGCCATCCTTTCGGGCCTCCGTGCAGGCAGTGGCCGAAGTTGTTTTGCGGCAGTTGGATGGTATCTCCGTCCAGTACAAAACGCCCTTGGTTGATGCGGTTGGCGTAACGGCCGATAGAAGCACCGAAATCACTGGGTACATTAATATAATCAGCAATGCTGTCAAAACCTAAAACTACATCCTGCATCTTGCCGTTCTTGTCGGGCACCATGATGGACACGATGCGTCCGCCGAAGTTAGTGATGCATACTTCCATACCCGCCTTATTCTTTAAGGTATAAAGAGCTGTTTGGGCATTGTTCACTTCTGTTTGAAATTTTGCCGGGTCAAGACCGGATAAAGTCAGCTCGGAAGCCGGCTTGTTATTGCACGCGGCAAGCATCAGCGCGGCAATTCCTGCAATTAGAAAATGTTTTTTCATGGTTTTATTTTTAATGTAAATGAGATGCTTATCTTATTTTGGGTGTAAAAGTAACACTTTTGTTTGGTGTATCAAATACACTCTTATATGTTGTGCAACATAAAAGGATAAGAACTTTACTGTTACGTATAAAACTATCGCATGTTCCTGTCTTCGGAGCGGGATCGTTATATTGCATTTTCTCTTTCTATATAGAGCTGGATAGTTTCTGGGGCTTGGAACCAGAGTTTCACCAGCTTGAAACTAAAGTTTCTTCAGTTTGAAACTAAAGTTTCCTCTGCTTGAAACTAGAGTTTCATCCGCTTGGAACCGTTGGTTCCGGCATATGGAAACGAATGGACCTACGCATGACCTGTCGGCAAAGTCCGGTAGATATAGAGCACTGTGACAGCAAAAATTGCCATCACAGTGCTGTCACTAGTTGCTGTCACTGCTTTACTTCTTCATTATAAGTGAGTTATGCTCTGCTTTGTGACGGTGACAGCAAAACACATATTTATTTTTCTATAGAGGGTTATTGGAGTTTCTTCCCCCAATATGTCTTTTGATTACCCTGGGCCGCATACACAATCGTATGTGTCCGCGGACTGGCTTCCCAGTCGACTTCACGTTGCAGATAGAGTACTACTCCGGCGCTTGTCGTGATGGTTTGAGTCGCTGCATCAAATGTCCATGTAGCATTTTTCCAGCTGCCGGAAGTTATCTTATGCGTACCGAGATCATAAGTCATCGTTTCGGACGTTCGTTGGGTGCCCGTACTGGTGGTCAATGCCAGATGTTCCCAGTCTCCGGCTATTTCATTTTCCGTGATAGGCGCTTGCGGAACGGCTCCGTAACGTTCGGGCATAACGAGAGGCCAGCCGTTGGCATCCCAGCGGATGCTGCGTACATGTCCCATCATGATGGCGTTGGAGTATTCATTGCCGCCTACGTTCACAGGGAAACGTCCTTGTGAAGTATAGAACCAGTTGCCGGCTCCGTCATCGAAGATGCCACAATGGGAAATACCGACCCAGCCGTAGCTGTTGTCGAACCGGTAAGGAGCAGTCAGTATCGGATATAGTTGCGCGCTGCCCATAGCGGAATTTCCGTGTATGTCTACATAAGGGCCGTCGATGTTTCTGGAACGGCAGACACGTGTATTATATTCTACCGACAGTGAACCGTAAGCCAGGAACAGATAGTAATAACCGTCACGATAGATCACTTCGGGACCTTCGGATGCCTGCCAGCGGCTGGTGCCACGTGTGGCGATTATCTTTCCATAACCCGAATTGTCTTCCCCTGTGATGTCCCAGGGATTTCCCAAAGCATTCAGCGGCTTACCGTCTTCCGGATTTACCTGTAGGGCAGCGATACCGCTGTGCCATGAACCATAGATCAGCCAGTGTTCGCCATTTTCCGTTATTATATAAGTAGGGTCGATCGCATTGATTTTAAAATACCCTTCCCAGTCATTGATGCTGCTGCGCCCATAATCCGTCTTTCCCTTATCGCTGGCAGAGCAGACAACGAATCCTTTGTCTTCCCATATATTACTTGCCGGATCGGAAGTTTCCATCAGTCCGATAAATGCGCGTTCGGTCCATGAACCGTCAAAGTTGCCGTTGTTCTCAATCTCCGGTTTTCCGGTTTGGATGTAGTTCGTGATTACAATGGAATAATACATGCGGTATTTTCCGCTCGATACCTTGCGTGCAACAGGTGCCCAGTATCCGTAAGACGGATTGTCGATCGGTTCCAGTCCCATCTCCTGACGGTAGGCATTCAGCTTTTCTTTGATCCATGTCGGGGGCGTTTCACTCATGGTTGCTCCCAGGTACTCCCAGTTTACGAGGTCTTTGGAACGCCGTGCGTGGAAGTGTCCGTTTCCGCTGTGCGCGTTGCCGTAAGAAGCGTCTGTCTGATACATATAGTAATATCCGTCATCGGCTTTCATTACCGTAGGGTCGTGTACATTGGCAAGGTTCCAGTCATAACGGTTGCTCCAGGCTGAGAAACTTGTGTAGTCGTCTACATACGTGGGTGCTTCGTACGCTGCCAGTTCATCGCTCAGTGTCTCGGCTGGAGTCGTGAAAGAAGTTTCCTCCGAGTATCTGGGCTCTTCGTTGTAAAGGGTGACAAAGGCTCTTACGTAGTACCTTGTCTGTGGAGTCAGGCCGGTCAGGGTCGTACTGATTTCCGATCCTCTGACTTCGGAGGTCGTGTCATAAATGTCCGGATGGGATGCCGTGCCGTAACAGAATCCCCGTTTGACGATATTCACTCCTTCCGTTCCGCTGATATTGGCGGATAAGGTAACTTTGTTGTAACCCACATTCGTATATGCCGGCGTTGTGATGCTTAAAGCTCCTGATGCGGAGTTTTCATCGTCGTCGCTGCACGCTGCCAGAGCGAGCGTGCAACAGAGTAGAAGATAGATGGTCTTTAAGTATTTCATATCTCAGTCTTTCTTTTTTTTAGATCGTTTTGATGTTTATTCGTTAGAAGCGCTTCCGGTGTCCCATCCCGGATTCTGTCCCAGATTGGGTGCCCGTTTCACTTCGTTGGCAGGTATCGGGAAGTAGTAACTCTTGGGATTGACAAACGTGCGTGAATTGACCGTTTCTGCCAGTCCGAAGGTATAAGAGGGAGTATCTGCGCTGCCGGTCACTTTCACTCCATAAAGATTCAGCAACTGGTTGTAACGGGGCTTTCCAGTTTCTCCCGTAGAGGTTACATTGTCATATAGTTTCCAGCGGCGTACATCGAAGAAACGATGATCTTCGAAAGCCAGTTCGATGCGTCTCTCGTTGCGGATACGTTCGCGGAGTTCACTTTGCGACATATCTGCGTAGGCCGGCATACCGGCACGGGCGCGTACCTCATTGATGTAACTGTATGCCTTGGCAGGACCTTCCGCTTCATTATAGGCTTCGGCGGCATTCAGCAGAATTTCGCCATAACGGAAAATCATCCATGCGTGAGGATAGGTGGCCGGTTCTTTGCAGGAAATGTTATTCACGAACTTTTTCAGATAGTATCCGGTGTAGGTGCCTCCCATGGCTGAGGTGTAATCCACTCCTTTGTCCGCATCCGAGTTGTAGCGTACATCGATGGCACGTCTTTCTTCTTTGTCGGCACGTCCCCACATCATTCCCTGATAGAAGATGGTTTGTGCCAGACGCGGGTCACGGTCTTTATACGGATTGGCGGCATCGTAGGTACTGCCGTTCTCATCGATCCGTTTGCCGTTGCTCATTTCGTAAGCGTCCACCAGATTCTGTGTCGGGTTGGTACGTCCGTTTCCGGAGAAGGAACCGGTAAAGCCTACCGGCAGGAATACTTTTTCTACCTGATTGGTATTCCATACGGAGCGTGCAAGGATAATTTCATTGTTGTATACCGGATTGGTCGTGAAACATTCGTAATAGTCATTCTCCGGATTTCCCGTATTGTACAGTCGGTAAGGGGAACCTTGCTTGTTATTCTGAGTGATGAAGTCGGCTGCTGCTTGTGCCGCATTCGCCCAGTATGCGGTGTTGCCGTCCGGATTGTTCAGCTTGGAAGCACGGTAGAGCAGGGCTCTTGCCTTTAAAGCATAAGCGGCGGCTCCGTTGACACGTCCCCAGTTGGATGCTTCATCGCTGTAGCGGAAAGGGAGCTGGTTTTTAATCTGGTCGCATTGGTCGGCTACCCATTCAAGTGCTTCGGCAGCGGGAGTACGGGACATGTTCATTGCCGAAGGATCGGACAAGTCGAAGATAATCGGTTCGCCGGATTCATCTTCCGCAATGACAGGGGCAGCGCCGAACCAGCAGATTAAGTCGAAATGGAAGATAGCTCGAAGCAGTCTGGCTTCTGCGCAGTAACGGTCGTAAAGGCGGTTGTCATCGCCGTCTTTCTCCGTATTTCCTACTACGGATGCCTTGGCGTTCTTCAGAAACATATTACATTTCCGAATCCCGTATAAGTCGGTGTTCCAGAAACCCAGCAGGGGATGGTCGCCGGCGGTGTATCCGTCGCTGCCGATCTTTGTATAATAATGAAGTCCCCAGCAGGTCACTGCATTATCCGTCATACAGTCGCGTGAAGCACCTGTGAACTGGTCGTCCGACAATGGCGCCAGTCCGTCCGGCAGATTCGTGTAGATGTTGGCGAGGAACTCGCGTGTCAGGTTCTGGTTATTGAACACTTTCTTTTCAGACAAGGAGGCGTCGTACTCTTTGTCGAGGTAGTCGCTGCACGAACTGCCTGCGAGTGCGAGGACCAGAGTAGCTATATAAGTTGATATTCTTTTCATAATTCTTTGCTGTTTTATTGAATGATTAGAATCCGATATTCACACCGAACGTAAATGAACGTGTCTTGGGATATGCCCAGATATAGTTGGTCGGGTTTTCCGGATCAAAGCCTTTAGGCAGATGGCTCCAGTTGCACAGGTTGTAGCCGCTGAAGTAAAGACGGCATTTCGTCATATTGACTTTAGAAATCAATCGTGCAGGAAGCGAGTAGCCGACTTCCACATTACGCAATGACAGGAAATCTCCATTGACTACCCAGATGGTAGACTCATTGTACGGATAGTTCCGGTCGAGGTCACTGAAGGAGGTAGACAGACGCGGATATTTGGCGTTGATATTGCGCGGGTCTGTCGGATCGTCGGTATAATATCCCCATGTATTGGTGATTTCGTGAGTGGAAGTACCTCCCCAGCCGAAGCCATAGTCCATATTCTCACGGCAGGGAACGGTGCGGTTCAGATAAGCGGTCAGCACGGCACGTGCGTCGAAGCCTTTCCAGCTGAAGCCTAAGCGGATGGTCGGGATTAATTCCGGAATATTCGTGTATCCGGTCGGTACTTTGTCGTAGCTGTCTATTTTACGGTCGCCGTTCGTATCCTGGAATACGGCATTGCCGAGCTTGTATTTACCGGCAGCGTTCCATGGATATTTCTGAGGATTGGCAACAGCGTCTTCATAGGACTCCGGAATCAGGTCGGGATTGCTGGCCCATTGTTTCCAGATCAGGAGCTGGCTCTGGTCGATACGGTTGCCGGTTCTTGCCTGATAAGCGTAATCGGGAGTCAGTTCATCCATTTCGGTGATCTTATTGGTGTTGAAAGTCAGCATACCGTCGATGTAGTATTCGAAATCACCGATCCGGTTGCTATGTCCTAAAGTGACTTCAAAACCTTTCGTTTCGGCTTTGCCGTAAGAGTCTTGCGGGGCGTTTACACCGAATAAGCTGGGCACGGTGGAACGGGATACCAGAATATTGGAACGCCATTCCTTGAATAAGTCCACAGAACCGTAGATTTTCTTGTTCCACAAGTCGAAGTCAACGCCGAAGTTTGCCATATCTGAGATTTCCCATTTGATATTCTTGTTGCCGGCTGTCGATTCATATACACCTTCCGTGTAAGATTGGGAAGTACCGAAATTATATCCGCCTCCTTCGGTGAATGTACCTTGGTACGGGTAGCGGCTGACACCTGTCACAGCTTGTCCCGCCCGTCCGTAAGAAGCACGGAGTTTCAGGAGATTCACGAACGAGTTCTTCAGCCATGATTCTTCAGAAAGTACCCATCCCACGGAACCGCCGGGGAATGTTCCGAAGCGTTCGCCGTCGGCATAATTATCACTGCCCATGCGGGAGATATTACCGGAAAGGATATACCGGTTGTTATATACATAGGTAGCCTGTGCATTGTAAGAGAGGTAGCGGTTGGATGATTCCTGTCCGCGTACTACATTCTGATAAGTACGGATAAAAGCCTGGGCATTGACGGCATGTTTGCCGAATGTATGTTCGTATGCCAGTCCGCCGTTCATATTGAGATTATAGTAATAGTCACGTGGAGAAGTGGTGGCATTGGGCAATGCTTTGTACGTTCTCATGCGTTGGTATGTATATTCCGACGGGTCGTTGACATCAGCCATATAGTTATAGTAGTAGACATTGACATCGGCTTGCTGCACCTTCTGGAATGTTTCGTAAGAGTCGAAACTGAACGTCATCTTGGCTTTCAGTCCGGGAACGAGGGCATCCAGGTTTCCGGTAGCCGTTACGGTTGTATAGAGGTTACGGCGGCGGTTCTGTTCCACACCACGTCCGGCGATTTGTGCGGCACCGTTTTTACTGTCGCTGCTGGTCGGCATAAAGAATTCACCGTTTGGGCAGAATACGGGATACACCGGAAGATTTTCGCCGGCTCCCCAGGTAAAGAGGTTCCATACGTCAATGCCCGGTTGGGAGATATTGTCGATACGTCCGCCCAAGTCCATCGATACATTCAGAAACTTGTTTACATCGATGTCGATGTTCGAACGCAGGTTGTAACGGTTCAATACTTCCTGTGTGCTGTATCCTTCGTTCCATTCCGTCCATTTGGTGTCGAACAAACCTTCCTGGCGGAGATAAGAGAAGGAGACATAGTAGCGTGCACGTGCATTACCACCGCTGACAGACAGGTTGGTACGGTATTGCGGAGCTGCATCCCGCAGCATGGTGTCGTGCCAGTTCGTATTGAAGTATTTGTATTTGGCCATTCCTTCCAACTGCTCACCGTTGCAGACACGACGGTAGTATTCCAGGTCTTCATCGGAATATTCGGGACTTAATCCGTCCAGGTATCGTGCCTGATTACGGCTCAGCGCATAGTTATAAGAATTCTGGCTTTCGGGAATTCCGGCAATAGTCTGGAAGCCGACTTCTTGTGTGAAGTTGATTTTAGTCTTACCGGTTTCTCCGCGTTTGGTCGTTACGAGTACTGCGCCGTTGGCTCCACGCATTCCATAGATAGCGGTAGCGGCGGCATCCTTCAATATCGTAATCGATTCAATAGGGTAGGCATCGAGGAATGAGAGGTCACGTTCCACATTGTCAACGATGATCAGCGGACTGCGTGCGCTGGCATTCATGGTACGGATGCCACGGATATACATAGCCGTTTCACTCCATCCCGGTTCGGATTGCGCCTCATACGTCTCTACACCGGTGACAGTGGAGGTAAACGCATTCTGCAAAACGGTTACCGGATGTTTTTCCAGTTCTTCTCCGGTGACGATGGAGGTGGACTCTGTCACAAACTTCTTGGGTTTGCGGTTGAAAGGAAGCGGAGTTGTATGAGCATATTCATCCAGGTCGGCATCCATGACAATCTTGAAATTCTCTTCGAAGTCGGCAATGGCCGTTGTCGGCAGATAACCTACGCTGCTTACATAAAGCTCGTCGGCAGGTTTTACATTCTTCAAAGTGAAGAAACCGTCCTTGTCCGAGAGTGCGATGCGGCTTGCTTCCGCTACGTTGACCACCGCACCTGCGATAGGTTCACCCTCTGCATTTACGATTCGTCCTTTCAGTACTTTAGCATCTTGCGCCCATCCGTTGCCCAGCATGAAAGCTGTGGCTACGGTGAGCAGGATTCTTTTGAATCCTGTCTGTATGTTATTTAATTTCATCGGTTGCATATTCATTCAGTTAATTGTTCCAACCCGGGTTGTTTTCGATATTCGTTTTCCATACTTCTCCTTCCGGTATCGGGTAGAGATACATTTTCTCCGTAAATACCCGGTTCTGGGCAACTTTACGTGTATAGACAAACTTTCCGTTTTCCTTGGTAACCTCCATTCCGTAGATAGGACGTGCCAATGCTTTTTCCGCTACATTCCAGCGACGTACGTCCCATGCGCGATGATCTTCAAAAGCGAGTTCGACGGTACGTTCCTTGCGGATGAAGTTACGGCGGTCGGCAATGGTCTGAAGATCGCTGCGGTCTGTGAGTTTGGCAGTCATCCCTACACGGTCGCGGAGAGGCTGGATGGCATTCAGTACGTCCGCACGTGACCCACCAGCTTCATTCAAGGCTTCTGCGTAGTTCAATAAGATTTCCGCATAGCGGATGATAATCCAGTTACGGTAGTTGCTGCCGGTATGGTTATTGTTCAGGATCACTTCCGGAATATACTTGCGGGTATAGTATCCGGTCGGCGTTGCATTTGCATTTCCTTGCGGGTTATCCCGTTGTCCTTTGAGTACATTAATTATACCATTCCCCCAATTCACACCGTTGTAGAGTACGGTAGCCGCCAGACGCGGGTCACGGTTGCTGTAAGGATCATTGCTCTTGTATCCGCTGGCATTGTTGATGGCCGGAGTGGCTGTTCCATTATAAACAGGGGCGCCGGTTTCATCATAACTGCTGAAAGGAGACTGTCCGTTCGCCATATCGTACATATCCACTAAATTCTGTGACGGGCACAAACCTCCGTTGCCGCCTTCGCCTACCGGCGTATCGTTATAGATCGCTCCCCATCCTACAGCTACATCATTACGCCAGAAGATCGTTTCATTATTTTTCTCGTCATGTGCGTTCTTCAGGATGGCGTTGGTATAGCAGGTCTTCGGATCGGTATCGGTCGTGTAGAGTCCGTAGAGCGTTCCGTAATCCGTCATGAAGCTTTGCGCCGCATCGGCGGCTTGCTGCCAGCTGATACCCGATTCACTTCTGAAACGGTCGCTTGCCATGTAGAGCATGACACGTGAATACAGTGCACGTGCCATTGGCTGGCTGATACGTCCGGGGTTGCCCGATTCGGCAGAAGTAGCTTTATCCATCAATCCTTCTTCGCAATCTTTCAGTTCTTTCAGAATGAAGTCAACTACATATTCTTTCAGGGAAGGGCGGGTGGTATAGTTGCTGAGCAAGTCTCCGTCCGGATCGAGTACATCTGTAACCAGAGGGACGGGACCGTAGCGGAGAAACATTTCCCAGTAGAAATAAGCACGGAGGAAATGAGCTTCCGCCTTGTATTGTTTCACATAGGTAGCGTGTGCTTCTTCCGAGTCATCCGTAGCTTTGGGCACGTCGTCGATGTTCTTTAACAGCATATTGCATTTGCGGATACCCCGGTAATAGTGTTCCCATGTGCCGGTGAGTTCAGTGGCGGCACCGCTGGCATAATAGTTGCCGATGTTGAAACTTGTACGCGTGCCGCCGCTGGCGTAGCTGGTTTCGGCTAAGTCGGTAGCTGCATCCATCCATGAGTTGTTGATGCGGCAGGCACCGTGGCGCAGGAAGTTGTAAGTATCGAAATGGAACTCACGGGTAGTAGTCCATTGGCTGAATACCTCTTCTTCTGTCAGTTCGTTGCTGGGCTGTTTGTCCAGAAAACCACCGAATATATCTTCACAGGAAGTCAGGGCGATTCCGGCGGTTGCCAACCAAAAGGCGGTATATATGATTGTCTTTTTCATGTCTTATATCTGTTAGAATTTAATGTTTACACCAAAGTTCACAGTCTTCATAATCGGGTAACGGTTGGAACCTTCACTTTCCGGATCGCAAAGACCATCCAGCTTATCCCATGTGATGAGATTGTTTGCATTCACGTAGACGCGGCATTCGTTCATGGCTACTTTTCTGATCCATTTAGCCGGAAGCGAGTAGCTTAGTTCGATATTCTTCAGACGGAGGAAGTTACCGTTTTTCAGGAAGAACGAGTTTTTACGCTGATTATGGTCGCCGTAGCTGTCATAATGGAGCAGCGGATAACTGGCATGGGTAAGGTTGTATGCTTCCGACTGGTTGGGATTCCAGCGGTTCAGATGATGTTCTTTTACCTTACCGCCATTCACGAAAGCGTACATTGCTTCCGCATCATAATATCTGGAAACATGATCTACTCCCTGAAACATGATGCTGAATCCGATGCCTTTGTATTCGCATCCCAGAGACAAGGCGTAAGTGTTTTCGGGAACATCGCTATAGCCGATAAATGTTTCATCACGGCTATCGATAAATCCGTCTCCGTTCATATCACGGTATTTCAGGTCACCTACCTGTACATTGCCGAAAGTAGAAACCGGAAAATCGGGATTGTTCAAGTCGGCTTGGGTCACAAAACCATCGCACACCAGACCGAAGTATTGGTTGATCGGATGACCTTCCTGTTTGCGATAAGCTGTCTTTGTGGCGGGTTCGTCCATGTTCCGGATTTCATTGCGGGCGTGTGAGAAAGTCAGACTTGCATTATAGGTAAAGTCCTTTCCGATATGGTTCGCATGTTTCAGTTCGATTTCGAAGCCCTTGTTGTTGGTCTCTCCCAGATTGCCGGCAGCCATATTGACGCCAACCCATTGCGGACGGGTGAGATAAGGAGTCAGGATATCGTTTCTCTTTTCGTAGAATACGTCGATATTACCGTTCAGCAGTCCGTTCCATAAACCAAATTCCAGTCCCAGGTTGTATTTGTGAGCACGTTCCCAAGTCACTGCATAGTTAGGGTACTGGCTTTCATAGATACCGGTATATCCGGTTGTTCCGAAGTGATAGTCGTTGGCTATCTGTGTCCACACTGCCTGATACAGGAAACGTTGTTTTACGCCATTCACTTTGTATACATCGTTACCTACTTCACCATAGGATGCACGGATCTTCAGATTGTTCAGCCACTCCTCCGTTCCTTTCATGAAAGCTTCGTTGCTGATTCTCCATCCTACGGAGAAAGAAGGGAAGAAACCGAAGCGTCTGCCTCGCATGAAGTTTTCCGAACCGTTATAGCCGAAGTTGACTTCTGCCAGGTAACGGTCGTCGTAGCCGTATGTGGCACGCCCTACCAGTCCTTGGTAACGTTCGGCAAGGTCTGCCTGATAACGGTAGTCATTTTGGTTGTACAGTGCCATAGCGGTAATGTCATGTTTGCCGAATTTTCGTGCCCAGTTCAGCTGGAATTCCATGTAAAGTTTATAAGTGGTAGTCTGGTTATTGCCCAGATAAGCAAGTTCCGTATCCGTATTGAACTGGGTATAAGCGTCTATTGAATTGTAGTTATTACGGTCATTCAGTTCATAAGTGGCAAAGTCGGCATTGAAAGCACGCATATAGTAAGCGTCGTAGTCGAAAGATACCATACCTTTTGCTGCCAGCCCTTTGGTGAGCCAGTCCATCTTATAATCCACAATGAAATTTGTTTCATTGATCGTATTGGTGGAGCGGTAGAAACCGGCTTTGGCAAAACGTGCCACGATATTATTCTGGTATTGTGAGCTGCCGCTGTACAATGTCTTCTGGTCTTCACCTTCACCTACGGTATAGGATACCGGAAACAACCATCCCGGTGTATGATTCATTTCATAAAATGCCTGACTGTAAGTTCCGTCTCTCGATTCATTCGAGTTCGGTCCTCTGCGTTCTTCGAAACGTGTCCCGAAGTTGACGGAAAGAGTCAGGTCTTTGGTCATCAGGAAGTCGAGATTGGCACGGAAAGCGAAACGCTTGAAGCTGGAGTTTGACTTGTTTCCGTATTCGTCCTGACTGAATTCCTTGAACAATCCCTGTTGGTTATAATATTCGGCAGAAGTAAAGTAACGCATACGTTTGGTACCGCCCTGTATATTGACATTGTAGCGTTGTGCCGGTGCACTGTTTCGCAAAACGGTGTCATACCAGTCTACATTCGGGTAGAGGAGGGCATCGATTCCGCTGAGTTGTCCTGCTGAGGCTCTTTTATACATTTCGATGTCGGATGCCGAATATTGAGAAGGCAGTCCGTCGTTAGCCAGCGCTTCTTCCAGCAATACAACCGAATTGTAAGAATCCAGATAAGTATCCTGGCGGGTAGGGGACTGTATTTGCCAGTTGGCGGTCAGGCTGACGGTCGGTTTCTGTTCTTTACCACGCTTCGTTGTAATCAGCATCACACCGTTTGCACCACGTACACCATATACGGCAGTAGCGGAAGCATCTTTCAACGTAGAGATCGATTCGATATCATCCGGAGCAATCTGTGAGAACTCACGTTCTACGCCGTCTACCAGAATCAATGGTTGGTTGTCTCCTGCGAAAGAAGCACGGCCACGGATATAAATCTTCATATCATCAGACCCCGGCGCACCGGAAGTCTGAGAAGTGATTACACCCGAAATCTTACCGGCAATCGCTTGTGAAATATTGGCTGCCGGAGATTTCAACAGTTCTTTGGAAGAAACCTGCGAGATGGCACCTACCACACTTTCTTTCTTCTGCGCACCGTATCCGACCACTACGACTTCATCCAGCACTTCCGTGTCTTCCTCCATAGTGATATTCAGTTTCGTCTTGTTGGCTACAGGAATTTCCTGTGTCTTATAGCCGATATAACTGATTTGTAACACGGCTTTCGGTCCGACCGTCAGTTTGAAGTTACCGTCAAAGTCGGTAATGGTTCCGTTTGTAGTTCCTTTTTCAAGTATGCTTGCACCAATGGCGGCTTCGCCTTTGGTATCAACTACCCGTCCGGTGATCTGCTTGTTCTGCGCATACACCCATTGGCTGAATGTGGCGAGGCAGAGTATCAGTATAAAATTCTTCATGTATACTAAACTTTAAGGTTTAATTCTTTTTCTTTTTCATAATAGCCTGTATCTCATCGATTGTCAGTGCTTTGTTGTAGATAGCGATGTCGTCGAACATAAATCCGGGATCAGGGTCAGCCCATGTCCATGCCTGGTTTCCGCCCAATGAGATGTATTTCAAGTCTGCACCGTTGGTGAATATTCCGGAGATGGTATTGCCGTCACCGCTGCCCGACACTGTCCATGAGTTGGCGACTTCTCCGTCAATGTAGATTTTACAGGTGGTAGACGTGAGAACGGCTGTGTAAAGATGCCATTCATGATCCTTCAGCCAGTCTTCCTCACAAACGATTCCATCTGCTGCATATTCCGAGCAATAAACGGTGTTGACACCTTTCTCATTTTGTGCGGCGGTGAAGTCTGTCCATCCGTTACAGTTTATTTGGGCGAGTCCGCGGGATTGCAGGACAAACAATGGCCATATATTCTCTGATCCTGCCGACGGCTCGTTTCCGTATGCCGTGAATAGGGGAGAATAGCGATAATCGTCCGATGCTCCTGCATTCTTGGCATTCACCCATACACTGATACTCACTTCCTGAGATTCTACGGAGTGGGAAAGAGCATCCTGAGGCAACATCAGATAATTAGTGCCTTTAGAACCGGCTACATTCTGGAATATTTGTCCGAACCCTTTGTCTTCCACTGAAACTATTTTGCCCGAACCTACGATTTTTGCATCTCCGGCTCCTTCTTCAAAGGTATTGATGTAGACAGGAGTAGGCAGAGCCAATGTCTTGTCTTCCATAATCTGTTTGATCTGTTCCGAAGACAATTCTTTGTTATAGACTGCGAAGTCGTCAAACATGAATCCCGGATCGGGATCGCCCCAGTCGAACGCCTGATTTCCGCCTAAAGTGATGTATTTGTAGTTGGCACCATAAATGAATGCACCTTCAATTGTATTATTATCTCCGGTACCTGCCACCTGCCATTCGTTCTTCAGTTCGCCATCCATATATACTTTGGCGGAAGTAGCGGTGAGAGTTACTGTATAGTAATGCCACCCGTGATCGGCTAACCAGTCAGTGGCGTCATGATATAGAGCATTGGTACCATTTACATTCTGTGCATCATCAAAGTTGCACCATCCGGCATTATTCAGTTGTAATGTTCCTCTTACATACAATGCAAACATAGGCCAGTTGTCTGTATTGGCAGTACCTGCTATGCCCGGTGCCTGCCCGTGAGCACTGAATAATGGTGACCACATATAAGTGGATGAGATTCCGGCATCCTTCGCATTCACCCACATACCGATAGACATTTCTTTCGTTTCGGCAGAATGTGACATTACATCTTCCGGAAGCAACAAGTAATTCTGACGCATTCCTCCGGGGATATTCTTGAATACGGTTCCGAAGGCGCTATTATCATCTGTAACAAAGCTGCCACCGCCAATGATCTGTAGTTCGGTAGTCGTTTCGAAAGTAGCTTTATAAACAGGATCGGGCACATGTATTCCGCCACCGATATTCGGTCCCTGAGCATCGCTGTCCGAGAAAGTATTTGTCCAGATCTTCAGATCATCATAATAGGCTTCGGCTGTTTCCGTATCCGAACCATAGCCTAAATATATATAGGTCGCAGATGACAATAAATCGATCATATTGGAATAATCGAAGTCACCTACGCTCACAGCCCTTGTCTTTCCGGAACTGATGCTGGCATGGTTGTTGGTATCGTATTTCTTGGTGCCATCGATATAAATGGCGTATCCTTTCTCTGTGAAAGTCAAGGCAACATAATGCCATGTCCCGTAAGGCATTGCGTTCGTTACACTGACTTCCGGATCATTTACGTCCAGATAGCCTCCTGTGCCGGTATAGCTCAAAAAAGCATTTGCAGTGAAATACAGTTTGTTCGTTCCGTCACTGAATGAGATCAGTGCGCCTGTATGGTCTGTTTTAGTAGATTTTACGAAGAAACTAAATGAGACTCCTGTCTGGATATCTGCACCGATAAGAGGGTTGGGAATGCGGAGGTATCCGCCGTTGGCGTGCATAACTCCACTTTCTCTTTCATCATCCTGTACGATTTCCGGAATCTCCTGATCTGCACTGTATGCAAAAACTTCCCCCGATACAGGTGTTTCGCCTTCGGTGGCAGTAGAGTTGAAATCTTCGTCAAATGTAAATTCAGCTATTAATTTAGCGGAGGTATCCGGCTTTGCCGGAAGTTTTTGATTTCCTGCCGGTGGATCAGCTTCTCCCCAATCCTGACAAGAACTCATGCTGAGAACGGTAAGAATTGCCATAAGTAGTAACGGCCATTTCCTTGTCTTCATAGATATTGATATTAATGGTTCAACAATAATTCTACTCGTTGTAGTGTCGCAAAAATACAACTGATGAGTATATTAAAGGTGGACAAATGAATTTTCGAGGTGGATAAACGGTTATATAAGTGTCTTTTTTACACTTTGAGTATAATCTTGGACGGATGTCTCTTAAAATGAGCTCATTTTAAGACGAAGGGCTGCTATCATTGTTTCATAATAGCAACCCTTATATCAGTTATTCTTCGTTATTCAGCAGTGCGCTTGGTGTCACATTGAAATGTTTCGTGAAGCATCTTGTAAAATATTTGGGATCATTGAATCCTACTTCGTAGGCAACTTCCGCTATATTCATATTCTTCGTTTCCCGATTCTTCAGAATCAATTCCCGTGCGATGTTCAGTCTGTAATTCCGGATGAACTGTCCGGCGGACTGACCGATTAAGTTTTGCAGTTTTTTGTTCAGCAGGCTTTTGCTTACTCCGACGGCTTCACAAAAATCGCTGACTTCAAAATAGGAGTTCTTGTAGTTCTCTTTGATAACTTCCATTACTTGATTGAGGAACTTCTTATCACCGGATTCTTCTTCCATATTAAGTACGTCCACGTCCATATCAAGCGTAAATTTACGTTGATATCGTTTCCGGTTCTCCAGAATATTCTGAATACGGGTCAATAATAATGTCTCATCAAAAGGTTTCAGCAGATATTCGTCCACTCCCATACGATAGCTTTCCAGTCGGGCTTCTTGTGAGGTTTTGGCAGTCAGCATCAGGAAAGGAATATGCGAAATGGCAAATGTTTCCTTTACCTTTCGGGACAGTTCGATTCCGTCCATGACAGGCATCATCAAATCACTGATAATAAAGTCTATTGGATTACTATTAAGTATATGTAGTGCTTCTTCGCCATTTGCAGCTTCCAGTACATGATACTGTTCACGAAGAATAGACCGGATATATCCCCGCATATCAGCATTATCCTCCACAACCAGTATACTTAAAGCCTCTTTCTCTTTTGGAGAGCCGGAATCCTGAACAGGAATTGCGGACGAATCGTTGTGATCAATAATGATTGTCTTTTCGTCTTTCCTTTCATTTCGTTGCAAGGGGAGGAGGATGCGGAAAGAGCATCCCGCATGACGGTTATTGAATGCTTTGATCTCTCCGCCGTGCATTTGAACAATCCGTTTGCAGAGGTATAAACCGATGCCTGTTCCTGCTTGTCCGTATACCGGATATTTCACTTGATTCTGCGACTGGTAGAAGCGGTTGAAAATTCGATTGAGGTCTTCCTCAGGGATGCCCGAACCACTGTCCTTGACGCAAATATACAGAGTCTCTTTTTCACTGTCTTTGGCGAAAAGAGCAGATAGGTAGAGAGACACAGTTCCCCCGTTAGGAGTAAACTTGATAGCGTTACTCAACAGATTGGTGACCACCTTACGCATTGCTTCCTCATCGTACAAGATCTCCGGCATTTCCATCCGGTAATAGCGTTTGAGCACAATGTTCCGCTCTTGAGCGAATACCTCAAACGGAGTGATCAGTGAATCGATAAATTTCAGAAAATTTCCCCGAGTCTTCACAATCTCCAGTTTGCCGGACTCTACCTTCCGGAAATCCATCAACTGATTGACAAGAGACAATAGATATTTGGAATTGCGTTCCACGAAGTTCAATTGCTCAATGACTTGCGGATTGTAGCTTAATTTTAACGCACGTTCGATAGGACCGATAATGAGGGTAATCGGTGTACGGAATTCGTGAGTAATATTCGTAAAGAATGAAATCTTGTCAAGCGTCAATTCCTGTACTTTACGGGACATACGAATCAGTTGTGCCTTCTGCCTCGTGATTTTCTCATTCTGTTGAATCAGCATCTGGTTTTGGCGTGACAGCTCATCCGTTTGATTTTCTAACAGATGCTTTTGCTGTTCCAGTTCATGAGTACGTTCTTCTACCGTGCGGTGCAGATATTCTTTCTGCCGTTTCAGATTACGGATGCGCCATTGATAGAATTGCCATACACTGACAGATAACAATACGATGATGAATAGAATAAACCATACAGTCTTATAGAAATAAGGTACAATCGTAATCTTCAGTTCCGTTATGTTTTCTCCCTCGTTCTCACCATCAGGAGTGTATCTGACCTGTAGAGTATATGAACCGGGAGGTAAATTCGTATAACTGGCGAAACGACGGTTGCCCGGAACCTGTACCCATTTATCGTCAAAACCGACCAGACGATAACTGTATATGGCTGTATTGTTTGACTCAAAGTTGAGCGCTGCAAATTCGAGTGAGAAAGATTTCTCTTTTTCATGCAGTTTCAGTTCCGTCGTTATGGCAATATCTTCCGACAAGTATTCGCTGCCCGGCAATATTTCTTCATTACCTATCCGTAGACGGGTGAAACGTACTTTGGCAGCTGGAAGAGACATCGCCGGACGATTACTTTCGATTGCAACCAATCCGCCTACACTGCCGAAATAAAGTAAGTCATGAGAAGAACCACATGAGGCGTTCCAATAAAACTGTGTGTCAATCAGACCATCCTGTATGGTATAGTTAATGAAACGATTCTCTGCCTGGTGATAACAGGAGAGTCCATTATTGGTACTGATCCATAAGTTACCGTTGTTATCTTCCAGTATTCCCCGAATACTATTGTTCGGTAGTCCTTGCGCTGTGCTATAAGAGATAAACTGTTCTTTTCCTTGAGCATCGACTTTTCGTTGATAAATGCCATATCCGTTACTGCCCAGCCATAAAGTACCGTCCTTACCTTGATAAAAGCAGGTTATTTTCTCAATCAGACGGGAGGACGGATCGTCCAGTTTGTAGTTCAGGTGCCTGTACTGGAATTCTCCTTTAGAGGAACGGGAATGCAGATCGATGATATAAACCCCTTCCAGACAACCGACCCAAAGTTTACCCTCCTTATCGATAATGGAACCGATACAGCCATGAATATTTTCAGCAGCCTTATCCGGTAACGGAGCAGTTATTTCCTTTTTTACCGGATCATAAAAATAGAGTCCTTGATTGGCGCCTATCCATATACCTTCATTAATAGGGTCATAATTCAATACTCCGATAAAGTTAATCGGAAAGCCTCCGCCGGTCTGTGAGGAAATTACCTCCAGTATCTGTCGGGGAGCTTTCAGATCAAGCAGATTGAGACCTCCTCCCCATGTACCTATCCATAAGTGATTGTCGGTATCGGCAGTCAGGGCACTGACGGAGTTGTGACTCAGCCCTCCGTGTTCACGTGTATAATGGGTGAAATCTTCGCTGTTCCGTTCTTTTCTGTTCAGTCCGCCTTCTACTGTCCCTACCCATAAGGTTCCGTATACATCTTCATAAATTGCATTGACAGGATTATAGGATAAACTTGACGGATTTTCCTTGTCATGCCGGTAGCTCCGTATCGATAGTTGCCGTGGATTCAACAGATTGATACCTCCGGTTTCCGTACCGAACCAGATATGTTCTCCATCAGTCAATATGCAATTAATAAAGTTACTGTTCAGCAGATTGGTGCCGCCATTTGGAAGGTCACAGGCTATACGTTCAAAATTATCCGTCATCGGGTTATAGATATTAATACCACGTAGTGTCGCGACGATTAATTGTTTGTCATCGGTGATAGCTAAATTTGTCAGATAATTTTGCGACAGGGAATAGGGATTGCCGGAATCATGCTCATATCGTTTTATCACATTTCCAGTTTTATTATAGCGGAATAGTCCGCGGTCACTGGAGATCCAGACTTCATTCTCTTTACTGAGGAAATCCGAAATATAAGTTCCCGCTTCGAACTTCAGGCAGTCGGCTATGGGAGTGGTTACCAGTCTCTTTTGCGGACTTAATGCCACTTTTCGTATTTCTCCATTGTTTCCCATCCATATTTTCCCATCCTCGTCAATGTCTTTCAGAGCAATGTCCGGACCATTCAGATAGACAGGGCTGAGTGTAGACAGGATTTGCACTTCCCCTTTGTCATTGAATTCGATACGGTGAAGGGCGTTGTCGCAATGAAGCCAGATACAGCCTTGCGTATCTTTCATGATACGGGTAGCCGGTAGTTCCAGTATCTTTGGAAGTATCCCTTTCGGGTCATGGGGGATAATCGGTTTTAAAGTAGATAAGTCAATAATATCCGTTCCCCCTTCGGAGACGATCCAAAGGCGTTGGAAGGCGTCTTCACAGACATTGCGTATAAAGTTGCTTTTTAGTTTGCATTGGTGATTATTGGGAGTGTAGTTTACAAACTCATAGCCATCATAACGGGAAAGCCCACCTCCGGCAGTCGAAATCCACATAAACCCCCGGCTGTCTTTGTACAAATCGTCGATAAAATTATGTGGAAGCCCCTCGTTCATGGTCACATACGTAATATTATAGCGGTCGGCAAACCGTTCCTGTGCCCGAACCTGTCCGGCCAGTGAACAGATACTATATATTATAAGGTATATAAGTAGGTGTTTTTTCATATATGTACGTATTAATAAGGGCAAAGTTAGAAGAATCTCTTCAATCACAAAAATGGGAAGAGCTTCTTTTCAGCAGATTATCGGATTGTCCACCAATCGTGTTCGTATGTCCACCTTTCATAGGGGAAACGGGGCGTATTTTTGTAGCATAATTGATGAACGAATACACAGATATTATGAAAAACTTGTTTTTGCCAGTTCTTTTAATAGCAGGCAGCTTCTTTGTAAGTTGCACTTCTTCCGTGTTTACTCCGACTCCTTCTGCTAATCCTTGGGATGATAATTATTTATCAGTAGCCAAAATGGAAGATTACCGTCAATGGGGAACATACAATGTACACGATCCGTCCTGTCGGAAGCTGGGCGACTATTATTATATGTATTCTACAGATGCGATTTTCGGTGAGAACCGGAAAGAAGCGAGAGAGAAAGGCGTGCCGTTGGGATTTATCCAGATGCGCCGTTCTAAGGATTTGGTACATTGGGAATTTCTGGGATGGGCATTTCCTGAAATACCGGAAGAAGCGGTTCAATGGGTACAGTCTCATGCAGGAGGGCAGGGGGCGACCAATATCTGGGCACCGTATATCATCCCTTATAAAGATAAATACCGCCTCTACTATTGCGTATCCGCATTCGGACGTAAAACATCCTATATCGGACTTGCCGAATCAACTTCTCCCGAAGGGCCATGGACGCAGAAAGGCTGTATCGTTAAAACAGATGATTCTACCGCGATGAATGCTATCGATCCGAGCGTCATAGCAGATGAAAATACCGGTAAATGGTGGATGCATTACGGCTCCTTCTTCGGTGGTCTGTATTGCGTCGAACTGAATCCTGAAACCGGATTAGCCTTAAACGAAGGCGATTTGGGGCACCTTGTAGCACGGCGTGCCAACTATCGAAAGGACAATCTCGAAGCACCGGAAATAATCTATCATCCGGAGCTGAAACAATATTATCTTTTCACTTCCTATGATCCGCTGATGACGACTTATAATGTACGTGTCAGCCGTTCGGATGCTGCCGAAGGTCCGTTTACGGACTACTTTGGCAAGGCTGTGAAAGATACGACCAACAACTTCCCGATACTGACTGCACCATATCGTTTTGAGAACCATACCGGATGGGCGGGTACAGCGCATTGTGCCGTCTTTTCTGACGGTGAAGGAAACTATTTTATGGCACATCAGGGACGTCTGTCACCGCAAAATCAGTTAATGGTGTTACATATACGGCAGTTGTTCTTCACTCCCGAAGGCTGGCCGGTCGCTTCTCCCGAGAGATATGCAGGGACTGCTTCGCGTCAATTCAGCAAAGAAGATCTGGTCGGTGAATGGGAAATCATACGAGTGCAGGAACCGGCATACGAACGTCAGCTGGAAGCCGGACAGATCTTATGGGGAGAGGGAGAACTGAAAGAGAAGGAATGGAACTTGTCCACCCGAGTGACTTTGGTAAAAGACGGCACGTGCAAAGGGCAGATGACCGATAACGAATGGAATATAGTTCAAATGAATGGAAAATGGTCCTTTTTGACCGAAAAACATCTATTAATGGTAGATTTGAACTCGGAGAAGATTGAGAATCTGGTTATCTTTGCAGGACACGATTGGGAGAACGAAACCGAAACAATTCTCTTTACCGGACTCGATAGCCGGGGACGTTCTGTCTGGGGAAAAAGAATCAAATAACTATATATAATTTTTATTGAAAACCATGAGAAGATACACAGAATTACTGGCTGCATTAGCCTTATCTACCGGCATGGCGCTTCATGCGCAAACCAATGAAATGGTGATCCAGACTAAGAAGTTGGGTGCTGAAATCCAGCCGACAATGTACGGACTCTTTTTTGAAGACATCAATTATGCTGCCGATGGCGGACTTTATGCCGAACTGGTAAAGAACCGTTCATTCGAATTCCCTCAGCGTCTGATGGGATGGAAGACTTATGGAAAGGTGACTTTGCAGGATGACGGTCCTTTTGAACGCAATCCGCATTATGTGCGTCTTGATAATCCGGGACATGCCCACAAGCATACCGGACTGGATAATGAAGGTTTCTTCGGCATCGGGGTTAAGCAAGGTGAAGAATACCGCTTTTCCGTATGGGCACGTCTGCCGCACGGAGGTACAGGTGAAAAGATACGTGTGGAACTTGTAGATACCAAATCTATGGGCGAACATCAAGCTTTTGCCTCTCAGACACTGACCATTGATTCCAAAGACTGGAAGAAGTATCAGGTAATCTTAAAAGCGGGTGTTACCAATCCCAAAGCAACGCTTCGTATTTTCCTTGCTTCCCAGGGTACGGTAGACTTGGAGCATATTTCCCTTTTCCCTGTCGATACTTGGAAGGGACATGAGAACGGTCTTCGCAAAGACCTTGCGCAGGCTTTGGCGGATATTCATCCGGGAGTCTTCCGTTTCCCCGGTGGTTGCATCGTTGAAGGTACGGATCTCGAAACCCGTTATGACTGGAAGAAATCCGTGGGGCCGGTAGAAAACCGTCCATTGAACGAAAATCGCTGGCAATATACCTTTACCCATCGTTTCTATCCGGATTATTATCAAAGCTACGGACTGGGATTCTATGAATATTTCCTTCTTTCTGAAGAAATGGGAGCGGCACCGCTTCCGATCCTGAACTGCGGACTTGCCTGTCAGTATCAGAACAATGAAGAAAAAGCTCACGTAGCAGTTTGCGACCTGGACAGCTATATTCAGGATGCACTCGATCTGATCGAATTTGCCAATGGAGATGTGAACACGACTTGGGGGAAAGTACGTGCCGATATGGGACATCCGGCACCTTTCAATTTGAAATATCTAGGCATCGGTAATGAACAGTGGGGAAAAGAGTATCCCGAACGTCTCGAACCGTTTATCAAGGCTCTTCGCAAGGCGCATCCGGAAATCATGATTGTAGGCAGTTCCGGCCCGAACTCCGAAGGAAAAGAATTTGATTACCTGTGGCCTGAGATGAAACGTCTGAAAGCTGATCTGGTAGACGAACACTTCTACCGTCCCGAAAGCTGGTTCCTCAGTCAGGGAGCACGCTATGATAACTATGACCGCAAAGGACCGAAAGTATTTGCCGGCGAATATGCTTGTCACGGAAAAGGAAAGAAATGGAACCACTTCCATGCTGCCTTGCTCGAAGCAGCCTTCATGACCGGATTGGAACGTAATGCCGATATCGTACATATGGCTACTTATGCGCCGCTTTTCGCTCATGTGGAGGGATGGCAATGGCGTCCGGACATGATTTGGTTTGATAATCTTAACTCGGTGCGTACCGTAAGTTATTATGTGCAGCAGCTGTACGCACAGAACAAAGGAACGAATGTACTTCCTCTCACTATGAACAAGAAACCGGTAACAGGGGCGGAAGGACAAAACGGACTTTTTGCCAGTGCAGTCTATGATAAGGATAAGAACGAACTGATTGTCAAAGTAGCTAATACTTCCGATAAGACACAGCCTGTATCCTTGACTTTCGAAGGTCTGAAAAAGCAGGATGTATTGTCCGAAGGACGTTGCATCACTCTTAGCTCACTCGATCAGGACAAAGATAATACGCTTGAACAACCGTTTGCCATCACTCCGCAGGAGACACCGGTAACGATCAATGGTCATGCGTTAACCACCGAACTCGGACCGAACACGTTTGCAGTTTATAAATTCACGAAGAAATAAAATGAATAGCGTTAAACTAGTTATGATTTCATGCGTATTGGCAGCCTTTTCCGGGCTGTCTGCGCAGAATGACACTACTTTTGTAGCCAATGGCAATCCCATCATAAAATATAAATATACAGCCGATCCGGGTGCTATGGTGCATGACGGTAAGGTGTACATTTATGCCGGACATGATGAATGTCCTCCTCCCAGAGAACATTACCAGTTGAATGAATGGTGTGTATTCTCGTCTCCCGATATGAAAACATGGACGGAGCATCCTGTACCTTTGAAAGCCAAAGATTTCAGTTGGGCAAAAGGGGAAGCATGGGCTAGTCAGGTGATAGAACGTGACGGGAAGTTCTATTGGTATGTGACGGTGGAACACGGCACTATTCACGGAAAATCCATCGGTGTAGCCGTATCTGATTCGCCTGTCGGTCCTTTTGTGGATGCCCGTGGTTCCGCACTGATCACCAATGATATGACGACCGAATTTACCAAGATCTCTTGGGAAGATATCGATCCGACTGTTTTTATTGACGACGACGGACAGGCATATCTTTATTGGGGGAATACCCAATGCTACTATGTCAAACTGAAAAAGAATATGATCGAGCTGGATGGTCCTATCGTACCGGTTCATCTGCCCCGATATACGGAAGCTCCGTGGATACATAAGTGTGGAGACTGGTATTACCTTTCATATGCTTCTGAATTTCCGGAAAAGATATGCTACGCCATGAGCCGTAGCATTACCGGACCTTGGGAATACAAAGGCATCCTTAATGAGATAGCCGGCAATTCCAATACCAATCATCAGGCTATTATCGAGTTCAAGGGCGACTGGTATTTCATTTATCATAATGGAAGCATCAATACAGCCGGAGGCAGTTTCCGCCGTTCCGTCTGCATCGATCGTTTGTATTATAACGAGGACGGTACCATGAAACGCATTCAGATGACAACGGAAGGCGTACAATAAACAGGAAATTATAGGGTTAGGTTAGATAATAGGTTTTTAGATTTTTGTTAATTGAAAAGTAAGGGCGTCCTTCCATTCCGGAAAGACGCCCTGCTTATTTAATTCTGATGAATAATAACTTATTCTACTTTGCGTGAACCGTCACCGATTACTACATCATATACTTTCGGGCTTCTGCCGAATTTAGCTTTGAAAGCTTCTTTTGTCTTTTCAACGAAGTTGTCATACAGTTCGTTCTTGACAAGGTTGATAGTACAACCACCGAAGCCGCCACCCATTACGCGTGAACCGGTTACACCATATTCTTTAGCGCAATCGTTCAGGAAGTCAAGTTCTTCGCAGCTCACTTCGTACAATTTGCTCATACCGTGGTGAGTTTCGTACATCTTCTGACCTACTGTTTCGTAATCGTCTTTTTCCAGCGCATCGCAAACATCAAGTACGCGTTGGATTTCTTCGATTACATATTCGGCACGCATATAATCTTCAGCGCTGATATCAGCTTTCGCTTCTTCCAGCATATCCATTGTACAGTCACGCAGGAATTCTACATGCGGATGTTTTTTCTGGATAGCAGCAACAGCAGCCTCACAGCTCTGACGACGCTTGTTGTAAGCAGAAGAAGCCAGTTCGTGTTTCACTACTGAATCCATCAATACCAGACGATAACCTTCCGGATGGAATGGGAAATATTGATATTCCAGTGAACGGCAGTCCAGACGGATCAAGCTGCCAGCTTTACCGAATACAGAAGCGAACTGGTCCATGATACCGCAGTTTACACCGCAGTAGTTGTGTTCAGTAGCCTGACCTACTTTAGCCAATTCAAATTTGTCGATTTTACCTTCACCGAACAGTTCATTCAATGCGAAAGCATATGTACTTTCCAGAGCAGCAGAAGAAGACATACCTGCACCCAGAGGCACATCGCCGGAGAAAGCGGTATTGAATCCTTTCACGTCTACGCCACGTTTGATCATTTCACGGCATACACCGAAAATGTATCTTGCCCAGCTTGCACGGGGAGCATCCTCTTCGTTCAGACCAAATTCTACATAATCTTTCAGGTCGATAGAATAAGCTCTTACTTTGTCAGTGCCGTTCGGTTTGATTTCAGCAATCATACCTTTGTCTACAGCTCCGGGGAATACGAATCCACCGTTGTAGTCAGTATGTTCGCCAATCAGGTTAATACGTCCCGGAGAGGCATATATAAATCCTGTAGTTCCATCAAAATGCTTAATGAAGCGACTTCTTACGTGTTCTATATCCATGATAAATCAATTTTATAAGGTGAATAAATTAAATTCAGATTTTTTATTCTACTGGAATGTCTTTATTTACGTTCTTGCAACCTACCAGACCGTAGTACAGCAAGTAAGCCAGAGCAGCGATAATTACCCAATAGCTAGCCATGAAACCGGCTACGTCAGCTACCCATCCTTGAATTACAGGCAGGATACCTCCACCGCATACCAGTACCATAAACAGACCGGAAGCAGCAGCCAGATATTTACCCAGTCCTTCTACAGCAAGGTTGAAGATACCACCCCACATGATAGAAGTACAGAGACCAACTAATACCAAATACATAGCGTTAATGGGCACTTCTGCAAAACCGAATGACAAACCGCCAGTTGCGCTTTGTTGTAGTACAGGCAGATTCACCAATGTTCCTGTAGAAGAGAAGATAGCAAGGAATACTAAAATCAATCCCAGAGCGGATGTAAATGTAAGCATCGCTTTACTGGAAACTTTTGCACCGAGTGAAGCACCGGCCAGACGACCGATCAACATCAGGAACCAGTAAGTTCCTACTACGAAACCGGAGATTGTAGAAGCGATACCGGCACCGCCTTTTTCTACAGGGTCAGTAAGGAACAGGTTCAGAGTACCCGGTACACCTACTTCAATACCTACATATACAAAGATAGCGATAGCGCCCAATACAAAGTGACGGAACTTCAAAGCACCTTTCATCAGTGTGCTGATTGGTTCAGTTGTAGCAGCAGCGTTCGGTTCCGGAATGCGTACAAACAGGAGTACGAAGAATGCGAAAGCGAATACAGCCATTGCGGTGTACATTACAGGGAAAATCTGAGAGATAGTAGCTTTTTCGATAGATCCGGCGATCAGGATACCAACGAACATCGGAGTGATGGTAGCCATTACAGAGTTGAAAGAGCCGCCCACCTGGATAAGCTGGTTACCTTTGTTACCTTCACCACCCAGTTTGTTCAACATCGGGTTTACTACAGTGTTGAGCAAACACATAGAGAAACCTGCTACGAATGCACCAATCAAATAAACGGCAAAAGCCATCTCAGGGCTTGAATGACCGGACAGGAACTGGATACCTACGCCGATAAAACCGATAGCTACTGCGATAAGTGCTGTTTTCTTATATCCCACACGTTGCAACAAGATACCGCTGGGGATACCCATTACTGCATAAGCTATAAAGTTACCGAAGTTTCCCAGCATACCCAAAGCATTGGATACGTCGAATTGGTTCTTCAGCACAATACCCATAGGAGCTGCGAGGTTAGTAACGAATGAAATCATACCGAAAAGGAAAATCATCGTGATAATGGCAATGATTTTTCCATTCTTTTTTTCTTGTGTCATGGTTCTATTAAAAATGTTAGTTTATAAAATTAGGTTAGTTATTTTTTTATCTTTTATTTTTCCACACCGAATTTGTAGATAGTCACCTGCTGGTATTCATCGCCCGGCAATAAAGTAGCCGAGGGGAAATGAGGTTTGTTCGGAGTGTCGGGGAAACATTGTGCCTCGAAGCAGATAGCGCTTCTTGCAGGGAATGTAGCACCGTGAGCACCTTCGAAACCATTCAGCCAGTTACCGGTGTAAAGTTGTACACCTGCTTCAGTAGTGTATACTTCCATGGTACGACCGCTATTCGGTTCGAAACAAGTGGCAGCCAAATCCAGTGAACCTGTTTCAATCTTGTTCAGTACGTAGCAGTGGTCGTATCCGGCACCGTTAATCAGTTGTTGGAATTTATCGTTGATACGTTCGCCTACGGTATGCGGAGTGGTGAAGTCCATTGGAGTACCTTCTACTTTGGCAACTTCTCCGGTTGGGATAGAAACTTCATCGATAGGCGTGTAGAAATTAGCGTTGATAGTAACAATATTGTTTTCGATAGTAGGAGTAGGATTGCTGATACCAGCCAGATTGAAGAAACCGTGATTGGTCAGGTTGACTACAGTAGCTTTGTCAGTTGTGGCACGATATTCGATTACCAGTGCATTTTCTTCTTCTTCCAGGCGATAAACCATTTCAACCTCCAGATTGCCGGGGAAACCTTCTTCGCCGTCGGCTGAAACATAATTGAACTGGATTATATTTTCAGCCAGTTGGTCGGCATCCCAAACGCGGGCGTGAAAACCGGTAGGTCCTCCGTGCAGGGAGTTGGGTCCGTTGTTGATGGTGAGCTCGTGCTCTTCTCCGTACAATGTGAATTTTCCTTTGGCGATGCGGTTGCCATAGCGTCCGATAGTAGTGCTGAGGAAGGGTTCCGGGCTGTTGACAACGTGGTCTATGCTGTCGTGTCCGAGGACAACGTTTGCATATTTTCCATCTTTATCCGGTACCATGATAGCGAGAATGGCGCATCCGTAATTAGTTACGGCGACTTCCATTCCCTTTTTATTTTTGAGGATAAATAAATCAGTTTCTTTATTATTTATCTCCTTTTGGAAATCTTTCCGGCTGAGCCCTGATAGATTCCCTTCTGTTGGGAATGTGTTATTCATGTCTGGTATTCTTAAAATTTTCTTGCAAATAAAGGTAAATTCTTTGTTACTCACAAATTATTCCGGCTAAATATGGTGGGTAGTTTAGGAAAGTTTAGCGTTCTCACTTAGGTTTCTGTATTTTTCATCCTTCTTTTCTTTTAAAGTGAACAATTTTTCGTATGTTTGTTCCCGGATTATTATAATCCGGGAGAATTTAATCTAAGTTTATTAACAAGAAAAACAAAAATGTATCCATTAAAATTCGAACCTATTCTGAAGCAGACGCTTTGGGGGGGCGACAAAATTATTCCGTTCAAGCATTTGAATTCAGACTTGAAAGGAGTAGGAGAAAGCTGGGAGATTTCCGGCGTAGAGGACAATGAATCTGTTGTGGCTAATGGCCCGGACAAAGGTTTAACTCTGGCTGATATGGTGAGAAAGTATCGCGAGGAACTGGTTGGCGAAGCGAATTATGCTCGTTTTGGCAATAAATTCCCACTGCTTATCAAATTCATCGATGCAAAGCAGGATTTATCCATTCAGGTGCATCCGGCAGATGATTTGGCAAAGAAAAGGCACAACTCAATGGGTAAAACCGAAATGTGGTATGTAGTGGATGCTGATAAAGGAGCGAAACTGCGTTCTGGATTTTCCGAGCAAATCACCCCGAAAGAATATAAAGAGCGCGTGCTGAACAATACGATCACTGACGTATTGCAGGAGTATGAGATCAAGCCGGGAGATGTATTCTTCCTTCCTGCCGGACGTGTGCACAGTATTGGCGCCGGTGCGTTTATTGCCGAAATCCAGCAGACTTCGGATATTACTTATCGTATCTATGACTTCAACCGTAAGGATGCAAACGGAAAGACTCGTGAATTGCATACTGACCTGGCGCGTGAAGCCATCAATTACGAAGTGTTGGATGATTATCGTACCAAATACGAAGCGGTGAAAGATGAGCCGGTAGAACTTGTAGCTTGTCCGTACTTCACTACTTCCGTGTATGATATGACCGAAGAAATCAGCTGTGATTATTCAGAACTCGATTCATTCGTGATCTTCATTTGTATGGAAGGTGCATGCAAGATAAAAGACAATGAAGGTAATGAACTGAAAGTAGGTGCCGGAGAATCTATTCTGCTTCCTGCTACAACACAGGATGTAACAATTACTCCGGAAGCTGGAAACGTAAAATTGCTGGAAACATACGTGTAAATAATAGACAATATTATTGATAAAAGTATAGACCGGGCAGGCGAGAAAAACTTTCTCGCCTGCTTTGCGTTGTAGAAAGAAAGGCGTATCGATTTTGTCTTACAGACTGACAAATTCATATATGTGATGGAATTTAAGTTGGATGGTACTGCTGAAGAAGCTATCAAACAGATTAATGAAAAGCATTATGCACTTCCTTTTGAGGCAGACGGACGCCGACTTTTCAAGATAGGTGTCAATTTTAGCTCAGAAACACGCAATATTGAGAAGTGGATAGTGGAGTAGCATCAATTCTATCCCCATTCAGTTTTATATAATTTTTTTGGAAAGGTTTTAAACTTCTGTTGCTAAATCATTTTTTTCGTCTTATCATTGTATAAATTTACTAGTGATATATATGAATAAAAATGGATTTAGCCGTTGTGCGGAGTCGTACATCGGTCGTTTACGAAAAGAGGGGCGTCATTCTACGGCCCATGTTTATACGAATGCTCTTTTTTCTTTTACCAAGTTTTGTGGCACTACCCATGTTGCTTTCCGGCAAGTCACCCGTGAACGCTTGCGCTGTTACGGGCAGTATCTTTATAGTTCCGGTCTGAAGCCGAATACGGTATCAACGTATATGCGTATGCTTCGTAGCATCTATAATAGAGGAGTGGAGTCGGGCAGAGCTCCGTATGTGCATCGTCTGTTTCATGATGTTTATACGGGAGTGGATATTTGCCAGAAGAAAGCGTTGCCTGTCGGAGAACTTAATCGCCTCCTCTATGAAGATCCCAAATCGGAACGTTTGCGTCGTACACAGGCTATCGCTGCCCTGATGTTTCAATTCTGCGGAATGTCTTTCGCTGACCTTGCTCATCTGGAGAAATCTTCGCTGGAACGGAATATCATCCGGTATAATCGTATCAAGACGAAAACTCCGATGAGTGTGGAAGTACTGGATACTGCACAGGATATAATCAGTCGGCTTCGCAACTGTCAGCCTTCTCATCCGGATTGTCCCGACTATCTGTTCAGTATCCTTCTTGGCGACAAGAAGAGAGAAGATGAAAGTGCATACCGGGAATATCAGTCCGCTCTCCGCAGGTTCAATAATCGTCTGAAGAGACTTGCAAAGGCTCTTCGGCTGACTTCTCCCGTCACTTCCTATACTATCCGTCATTCCTGGGCTACTACCGCTAAGTATCGTGGTGTTCCTATTGAGATGATCAGTGAGTCGCTGGGGCATAAGTCTATTAAGACTACTCAGATTTATCTGAAAGGTTTTGGTCTGCAGGAACGTACAGAAGTGAATCGAATGAATTTATCTTACGTGAAGAACTGTCGGATAGGACGGGTGTAAAATATTTAATAAGTTGATAGTCAGCATGGATCTGTTTCTGTTACTTCTTAGGTAACGGAAGTAAATTTGATGCAAAGATAGACAAAAACACAAATAAGAAACAAATTAAAGCCCACTTTTTTTAGTTTTATCTAAAATATAGGGTAAAAACATCTTTAGACATGAAAAATACTTATTTTCATGCCCCACTCCTTATATACCTAATTTCCATTGGTATATACCCTTCTACTTAGGATGTAACTCTCTTGACAACATATTTGCTGCTGCTTTTCAACCTTTTTTCATTGTTCGTTTATGCTGTATACACTTCCGTTACCTAAGAAGTAACGGAAACATATGGGGTAAAAAAACATGATTCTAACAAAAGAGAAATCAGCCATCCTCGGGACCAAAAATGGGACAGGGGAGGGCGTAGCGTGCTTAAAACGCTGGTATGTGGCACATGTTCGCATACATCACGAAAAAAAAGTAGCCGAATATTTGGGGAAAATGGGAATTGAGACTTTTGTTCCTGTCCAGCAAGAAATCCATCAATGGAGTGATCGCCGTAAATTAGTTGAAACAGTTCTTCTTCCGATGATGGTGTTTGTTCATGCCGATCCGAAGGAACGGATGGCTGCTTTAACTCTTGCCACGGTAAGCCGTTACATGGTGTTGCGTGGTGAGGGAAAGCCTGCTGTGATTCCTGATGATCAGATGGCGCGTTTCCGTTTCATGCTCGATTATTCGGAAGAGGCAATCTGTATGAATTATTCTCCATTAGCTCGTGGAAAGAAAGTTCGTGTTATCAAAGGTCCTTTGACGGGACTGGTTGGAGAACTAGTTGCGTTAGATGGCAAAAGTAAGATTGCTGTCCGTTTGGATATGTTGGGCTGTGCCTGTGTCGATATGCCTATCGGATATGTAGAGCAAATTGGCGAAAGAAACTAAGTAGGTGATGGGGACCTTTAATAATAGCATACAGGAGAAAATAGAAAAACTACAAAAAACAGTTGATACATTGCTTCATATGGGTGAGAATATGGACTGTATATGTGTCGACGATCTTTCACGACTGAACAACGAAATTCATGAACAGATCAATGATCTGTATCCTTGTCACGGTAAGACTGCTGAGCAGGAAGCTGCTTTGTGTCTGTCTCTTCTGATGGGATATAGTGTGTCTATGTATGCCAATTCAGAGGATGAGGCAAAGAAGAAAACTGTTCTGAGGCGTTCGCAAATGATTCTGAAAAACCAATTGCCTTCACCATTGAAAATTCAGTTACACACAATCTACGATAAACTATTGTCATAGTAAATCTACTTTTTTTGAAAAAAGACTTTATAATTTATTGGGGTATTTAAATTATGAAACACGCATTTGACCGTTTTGTTCAATATTTGCAGAAAAACTATTTTAGTTATTGGATTGTATTAGGAATTGATACATTCATAGCTTTGATTTGTACCTGGGTGTCATTTATCGGCATTCATTATATAACGGAGACTTCTAAAGAAATCACTTCTCTCTTCCATATTTTGGCGATTTCTGTGATCTCCAGTGTCTTAGGTTCCTTTTTATTTCATACCTACCGTAATACGATCCGTTTTTCCCAGTTGAAGGAATTATGGAGAATTGCCGGAAGTGCACTGATAAAGGCTGTCTGTATCGCAATGGCTATCTGGCTTTTCCTGCCTCAGACGGGACTGCATAATAGTCAGAAAATAGTCTTTGTACTGTTTGATGGTATGCTGACTTTTATTGCCATGGTAGGCTTCCGTATTCAGTTGATTCTGGTTTATGAACTCCTGCTGAATATGCTGAATAAGAAGAATATGCATATTCTGATCTATGGTATTGATGATAAGAGTGTGGCATTGAAAGTTCGGCTAATGAACAGCTCTCACTATAAAGTGGTAGGCTTCTGTATCTACGGAACGGGCGACTCCATCCGGCGTGTGGCTGATCTTCCCGTTTATTCGTTTAAAGATGAAGAGTGCTTTAACAAGCTTATTCATAAGAAATGTATCGGCGGCATCCTGTTTGCCCGTTACGAGAATACCCGTGAAGAGGAAGACCGCCTGCTTCAGTATTGTAAAAGGAGTGGATTGAAAACGTTGATTGCTCCGAGTATCAGTGAGGCTGACGAAAACGGAAGTTTCCACCAATGGGTACGCCCTATCAAAATTGAAGACTTGCTGGGTCGTTCAGAAATTCATATCAATATGGAGGAGGTGATGACTGAGTTTTGTGGCAAGGTTGTGTTGGTGACGGGAGCTGCCGGTAGTATTGGTAGCGAACTTTGCCGGCAACTGGCTCAGATGAGCATCAAGAAGCTGATCATGTTTGATTCCGCCGAGTCACCTTTGCATAATGTCCGTTTGGAATTTGAGAAGAATTATCCCGGTCTTGATTTTGTTCCTGTCATTGGAGATGTCCGCGTGAAAGAACGTCTCCGTATGGTATTCGAAACTTATCAGCCTCAGATAATCTTTCATGCCGCTGCCTATAAGCATGTTCCATTAATGGAAGAGAATCCCTGTGAAGCTGTATTGGTCAATGTTGTCGGCTCTCGCCAGGTTGCTGATATGGCAGTGGAATACGGAGCAGAGAAAATGATCATGGTCTCTACCGACAAGGCTGTAAATCCTACCAATGTAATGGGATGTTCCAAACGCCTGGCAGAAATCTATGTACAGAGTCTAGGGTGCGCCATTCGTGAGGGTAAAGTAAAAGGTCATACCAAATTTATTACTACCCGCTTTGGTAACGTCTTGGGTAGTAACGGTTCTGTCATTCCCCGTTTTAAAGAACAGATAGAGAATGGTGGTCCTGTCACAGTGACTCACCCCGATATTATTCGTTTTTTTATGACTATCCCCGAAGCTTGTCGTTTGGTAATGGAAGCTGCTACGATGGGTGAAGGCAATGAGATTTTTGTCTTTGAGATGGGAAAGGCCGTGAAGATTGTTGATCTGGCCACCCGTATGATCGAATTGGCTGGTTATCGTCCGGGTGAGGATATTGAGATAGAGTTTACGGGATTGCGTCCGGGTGAGAAGCTCTATGAGGAAGTCCTGAGTGATAAGGAGAATACAATCCCTACAGAAAATAAGAAGATAATGATAGCTAAGGTACGTCATTATGAATATACTGATATCCTTGACACTTATGGGGAGTTCGAGAAATTATCCCGTACGGTAAAGATCATGGATACAGTGAAGCTGATGAAGAAAGTGGTACCTGAATTTAAATCCAAGAACTCACCGAAGTTTGAAGTGCTAGATAAAGAACAGCAAACGTTTTTATTTTAGAAATAAACCATTTTATACTTTCTGAGTGCATAAGATTCAAAGAAATTAGTTTATTATCATTTGTAAGATATAGGAGGATGCTTTCTTAACCTATCTGAAACTAATAGAGTGCTGGTAGTGAGGAACTGTCAACTATAATAGATTTTAAATAAATTCAAAATTTAATTCTTGTTAAAAAATAGTTGAAGACACTCTAAAGCATATTTGACTGATTTATGTCAATTTTGAATATTGTGATAAATGTTTTTTTTGACTATAACGACAACTGGTAATATAGGTATTCTTGTGGGGCTTGATATCTCCTGTTAATGTAAATATAAATTATATCATAATGTCAGAACAGACATCAAATATGCAACAATCAGTACGAAGTAATGCTAATACAAAACGCATAGCTAAAAACACATTAGTACTTTATGTACGAATGTTTATTATGCTTGCCATTAGTTTATATACCAGTCGTGTAATTCTTAATATGCTTGGTGTAGATGACTATGGTATTTATAATGTTGTTGGTGGCGTTGTTGCTGTTTTGTCTTTTTTGAATGCTGCTATGGCAGGTGCCACGCAGCGATATATTAATATTGCTTTAGGAAAGAGAGAACAAGAACAACTTAACAAAATTTTGAGTAACAGTATTGTATTACATTATATTATTGCGTTGATAATATTGGTGTTGGCGGAAACTGTCGGGGTCTGGTTTGTTAATACTTGCTTAATTATTCCCATTGAACGTATGAATGCTGTAAATTGGGTTTATCAGTTTTCTGTTTTCAGTTTCTTAGTGGGTATTATTCAAACTCCATATAGTGCGAGTATTATTGCACATGAGAAAATGACAGCTTACGCATGGATTACATTATTTGACGTATTCATGAAGTTGATAATAGTATTTTTACTTCTTTTTGTCAATGTTGACAAATTAATTCTTTATGCTGTTCTACTATTTGTTGGAGCTAATATTACGAGATTGGTATATGTTCAATATTGTAAAAGACATTTTGATGAATGTTCAATAAGTAGGTGGAATATTGACGAGAAATTGATGAAGTCTATGTTTTCATTTTCGGGATGGACTATCTTAGGAAATCTTAGCTATATGGGACATACACAAGGTATAGCTATTCTCATTAATATGTTTTTTGGTGTAACAGTAAATGCAGCACAAGGTATTGCTAATCAGGTGAATGGATGTGTAAAACTATTTGTGAGTAATTTCACAATTGCATTAAATCCTCAGATTGTAAAGACATATGCATCAAATGAAATAGAAACGATGCATAGTCTGATTTTTAGAGGGTGTAAGATGTCTATATTAATGGTAGCTTTATTTGTTATACCTTTAATATTGGAGACACCTACAATACTTGATATGTGGCTAAAAATAGTGCCAGATTATACTGTTGTATTTGTGCGCCTAATTCTGCTTGTTGCTTTCTTTGAATCTTTTAGTAGCCCTTTAGTCACAGCGCAAGGAGCAACAGGTAATATAAAATATTATCAAATGTTGTTAACTTTTATTGGTTTACTTCATTTGCCTCTCACATGGTTTCTTTTTGCCCTTGGTTATGATGCATACTATTCACAATACATTTATTTATTCATTGTAATTGTAATGCAAATAGTTAGAGTTTTATGGATAAGTAGATCTGTTGGTTTTTCTTTGCTTGCTTTCTCTAGAGATGTTATTCTACGATGTGTATTAGCAGTTATAGTTGCATTAATAATCCCTATTATATTACATCTACTTCTTCCAAATGGGGTATTCACGGTACTTGTTGTATGTGTCGTTTCTGTGGTGTGTATGGCTCTATGTTCTTTGTTTATTGGATTTAATCATAGTGAAAGGACCACAGTCTTAAATATGTTAATTAAAAAGTTAAATATAAATAGCAAATAATTTTATGTACGCAAATGAGAAAATGGTGCTACAGTTAATCTCATTACTGAAGCAGTTTGGAGTTCGCAAAATAGTGGTGTCTCCTGGAAGTCGTCATAATAAAATAGTTCGTTCATTAGAACAAGATAATTTTTTTCAGTTATATATTGTTGTAGATGAGAGAAGTGCTGCATTTTTTGCTCTTGGCTTAATTCAAAGTTCTGGTGAAACAGTGGCTGTTACATGTTCGTCAGGTACTGCTTGCATGAATTATGGTTCTGCTATTGTTGAAGCATATTATCAGAAACTGCCGTTGTTAGTACTTAGTAGTGATCGTACTTTAGAACTTCTTAATCAAAATGAGGATCAGATGTATGATCAGTTGAGTACTTTTGTTAAGTGTACTAAATATCATTGCCAACTTCCTATTATAAATAATGCAGCGGATGAATGGTACTGTAATAGAATTATCAATGAAGCACTCATTGCACTAACCCATCGTGGTAGGGGTCCTGTTCATATAAATATTCCTTTTGCAACTCATCATGGTGTGGATTTTTCAGTTGAAAATCTTCCTGTAGTTCGTAAAATTACATTAAATCAGTTGCCTTTGACCATGGAATTTTGGAAAGAAAAGGCTCAGGAATTAAGTGGTAAAAAGATTATGATAATTTGGGGGCAATCTGTCTATCCACTTGTTGATGTAGAGAAAGGAGCAGATGAATTTATTCGAAAATCTGATGCCATTGTTTTGACTGATAATATATCAAACTGTCACTGCTGTAACTCAATTTTTAATACCACTACAGTATTAGCTATTATGAAACCTACGGAGATGGAATCATTGAAACCTGATTATATTATCACTGTGGGTGGGAATTATATTTTCAACAATGAAATTAAAAGATGGTTGAAAGGAATGCAATGCAAACATTGGCATGTAGGAAGGGAAGGTGAAGTTTGTGACCCTTTTCGTTGTCTATCAGAGATATATGAAATGCCAGAGAACCATTTCTTTGAACAATTGGCAAAGATCATGGAAACTTCTTCTAATATAAACTATTCTAAGCAGTGGAAAGTAATATCTGAATCTCCTGGTATTCCAGAAATGGGATATTGTGAGTTGTTTGCGATTACAACACTACTTAAACAGTTACCGATAAATTCAGACCTTCAATTAGCGAATAGCCAAACTATTAGAATGTCTCAATTTGTACCTATAAATAGGAATATTCGTGTGAATTGTAACCGTGGTGTTAATGGTATAGATGGAAGTATGTCTACAGCTGTAGGTTTTGCTGCTGACAATAATCGTTTACTATTTTACGTAACAGGAGAACTTTCTTTCTTCTACGATATGAATAGCCTTTCCATTAAACATCTTTCTAAGCAGATGCGCATCCTTCTTGTAAATAATGCAGGAGGAGCAGTTATGTATGATCAGCCAAGAAATACTCCAGTAGAAAAACTACCAATTTATCTTGCTGCTGGTAGACAATTAACAGCAAAAGGTTGGGCTGAATCTTTAGGAATTAAATATCTATCAGCAAACTCAAAAGAGAGTGTGGAAGAAGGGGTACAAGAATTATTAAATGAAGATATTCAGAAACCTATACTTCTTGAAGTATTTTCAAATCTTTCTGATGATAGATTTTGTATTGGTGATTATACTCATTCCCTTGATAGAAGAACGCTGTCGGAAAAAGTCTCTGGTAAACTTAAAAGCTTCATATTAAAGCATTAGTTGTTATGAAAATGTCGAATGTATTCCATCAAGTTTATGATAAAATCCATGTGTTGATAGGAAATTATTTACGTTCTAGATACGCATCTTTTAGAGTAACTAGACCTTATATAATTAAGGTGGATGGACATAATGGTCTTATTGGAAAAGTTGCTGTAGTTACGGGAGGGTCTGGTTCAATAGGCCGAGCTTGTGCCTTTAGGCTTGCAGCGGAAGGCGCAAAGGTTTATGTATGCGGTTCTCGGCCAACGAGTGCTTTACTTATTGCTGACGAAATTTTACAATCTGGCCATGTTGCAATTGCCACACAGTTGAATGTCTTGGATAGTAATGCTATAGAGAAGAGATTTGAAGAAATTGCAAGTGAAAATAATGGTCAAATCGACATTCTTGTAAATTCAGCTGGAGGAAGTGCTAGAGAAAAAGCTAACGATATGGTGAATCAGTCTGTTGATGTTATTGATGAAATTCTTAATATTAATCTTAGGGGGGCTATGCTCTGTGCAAGGGCAGTTTCTAAGTATATGATAAACAATCATTACGGAAGAATCATTAATATAACATCTGTTATAGGATTGCAGGGTAAGGCTGGATTTAGTGAATATGCAGCAAGTAAGGGCGGATCAATAGCATTCCTTAAGTCTTTAGCTCAGGAATTAGGTAGCTATGGTATTACAGTAAATGGTGTAGCACCTGGAATAGTTCAAAGAACTGAGGTTACGCCTGATATGTTAATGCATTTAGGTAAAACGAATTGGTTGGGTACTTATGGTAAACCTGAGGATATAGCATGTGTGGTGAATTTTCTTTGCTCTGAGGAGGCGTCATTTGTAACAGGACAAAATATAGCTGTAGATGGTGGTCGTAGTTTGGGACTTAAGGAAGGTTAAAAAAAAGTATAAAACGGTATCGTTGTTTAGTCTTTAGCTTCTAATTCGGTAGGTCTTTTTTGGTGACTTGCTTTTATAACTTTATTTTGTAAAATAGTGTGATTTGTTGGATTTGATAATATTTTTTATTGTAAAAAGTGAGAAGAATCGTTTTGATTCTTTGTTAACTGTATTTAAGCAGAAAGAAAGGATGAGAAAAGATGTAACTCAGAAATGGAACAAAATAGATATTTATGAAAATAGGAATAGTAACGCAACCACTTCTTAATAACTATGGAGGAACGCTTCAAAATTATGCTCTGCAAACTACATTAAAGTATATGGGGCATCATCCAATTACTATAGATTTTATTCCTAAGCCTTCACT
>ENA-UPXC01000787-UPXC01000787.1-human-gut-metagenome-genome-assembly--contig:-NODE-787-length-51685-cov-47.267420_pt1 | contig 51685 bp, 47 predicted proteins | sample MGYA00250047_ERZ773371 | MGnify/ENA primary metagenome ERZ773371 (study PRJEB29103, sample SAMN06111975) | human gut metagenome | biome: human gut; feature: ankylosing spondylitis patient; material... | reverse complement strand
GCCAGGAAGTTATCAAAGGAACAGGCGCGGATCAGCGATTTGTAAAAAACGCTTTCAAAAATGCGGAGTGTCACCCTGTATTCTTCTAAATATTTTTTCTTATTTTCTTTCTGACTCATACATGCAACACTATCCACAAATCAGAGATTTCGATAACGATTCATCGCTGCCATAACTTCCTGCTTCCGAGGCATCGCCAGATTACTTTTCACATACTTACTATCCAAGAGTGCAGAAAGTCCTTTTGTTTCAATCATCTGCATTAATTCATCTGCAACTGCACAAAGATTTTTCTTCCCATCCATCAAATGAAGTTTCGCATACAACAAAGCATAACCAAGAGCTGTTGTCTGTTCAGTATCAGCAATCTGCTCCACATATCTTAGATCAACTGTATCCTTGTTAATCGAAAAAGCATCTTTTCCAAGTGTTTTCATCTTGATCTTGCGTTCTTTCTTCAAATGATTTCCAGCGTTGAAACAACGGTCAAAACAAGGATCTGGATGTTTCTTCTCAGGCAGTGAAACCATAGGGAAATCTTTTGCTGCGTCTTTGGCGGCTGTAGTGATATCTTTTGGTATATACTGATCCATCTGAATGATATGATCTGCCGGATGGAAATAAGATCCACAGCTTCCAGCAACGATGATCGAAGAAATACCATATCTTTCGTACAATTCACGAATCCGTTCGATAAAAGGAGTGATTGGTTCCTGATCACGAAGAACTACACGCTGCATCAGTTCATCACGGATCATAAAGTTGGTGGCACTCGTATCCTCGTCAATTAAGAATAAAGAAGAATCAGTTTCCATGGCTTCAACTACATTTGCAGCCTGTGAGGTGCTTCCACTGGCATCTTCTGTGTCAAAAGAAACCGTATTTTTCCCATTTGGCAGGTTATTAATGAACATAGAAATATCTGTATTTGTAATACTTCTTCCATCTTCTGCACGAATCTTCATGGCAGTTGGATCAGTAATGACAAATTCACGACCATCCCCTTTGACATGATCGTAAACACCAAGTTCCAATGCCTTTAATAACGTCGATTTTCCATGATATCCACCACCAACGATCAGGGTGATTCCTTTCGGAATTCCCATACCCGTGATCATTCCTTGATGTGGAAGTTCAAAAGATACACGGTAAGTATCTGGTGACTGGAATTTCACACAGTTTCTTAAAGGTTTCTGTGAGATACCACTTTCTCTAGGCAAAACAGAGCCATCTGCAATAAATGCGACAAGTCCCATAGAAGACAGATTTTTACGAATTGTATGTTGATCTTCGGATAAATAAATTACTGATTCCAACATTTTTTGATCAATATTTTTATAAAACAAAGAAGATGAAACACAATCTGGCAGTAGTCCAAACAACATTTTATCCAATTCTCGCGCATTTACAGTTCGTCCATTTGCAGGGAAACCAGCTTCAAAATGAACAGAGATGTCACCGTTGGAAGGATTGATCGTACATGCAGTTCGTTCTAGTACCTGTTGTCCACATTTACTGACAGAAAATAAACCGCTTTTTCCAGAACCTTTGGCACGAAAAGAGATCTTAGATAAAGTTTGATAAAATAATCGTGTCAAATGATCACAGAGTGCAACCTGTTTATATTTTGTATCATAAAAAGAAGCAGGAAATCCAGCTGATCTTCCCTTCACATGGATACTTAATTTTGATGGAGATGCAAAAGGATCGCCCTGTACATGATCAATGGAAAGAAAATATGTTCCAAAATCATAAATACCTTGCGTACTTTTATATGCAGGATATCCTTTGCGGTCAATATTTTTTAATAGTGATTTTAAATTCGATGATGATTTCATAAATCAGTTCCTCCTAATCCTAAAATCCATGATAACAGTCAGTGCGATTTTTGTAAACCAGATGAAATCAAAGGAAATCCGTGGTATCATAGAAAGATGATCAACAAGGAAGGCGGAATAGAGACGATGGATCTTAATAAATTAAAAGAGATACAGGCCGTTGTTTTTGATATGGACGGGCTGATGTTTGACAGTGAACGTTATGTACAGAAATCATGGGATATTGCAGGAGAACGTCTGGGATATGGACCGCTGGGGCATAATATTGTCAATACATTGGGAACAAACCTTACAAATCGTAAGAAATATTTCTTGGAACATTACGGAAATGATTTTCCATTTGATAAATTTTTGGATGGATACAGAGATGCATATTATGAATTAGTTGAAGACGGTGTGCCAGCTAAGAAAGGTCTTCATGAGATTTTGAAAGTCCTCAGAGAAAAAGGACTAAAGATTGGAGTTGCAACATCTTCCAGTGAAGAACACGCAGTAAGTAATCTGAAACGAGAAGGGATTTTTGACTACTTTGACTCCGTGATCACAGGAAATATGATCGAACATGGAAAGCCAGAGCCAGATATTTATATCGAAGCATGCAGACGATTAAAAGTTGATCCATCAAAAGCGATCGCGTTAGAAGATGCGATCAATGGAATCCGTTCCGCATATGGAGCAGGTATGAATCCAGTGATGATCCCAGATATCGTGCAGGATACAAGCAAAGTCGATGATATTTTATTTGGAAAATGTGAATCCTTGCTGGAGTTTGCAGAGATTTTAAAGGGCGTAACATTGGATATAGAAGAAATACAAAAATAAGGAGAGAATGTATGGCAAAGAAGAAAAGTGCAGGGTGCGAATATTGTAGTAATTATGTGTATGATGAAGATTATGAATATTATGTATGTGATATCAATTTAGATGAAGATGAGATGGCAAGATTTATGAGCTATAGCGATTGGGATTGCCCTTATTTCCAGATGGACGATGAATATGCGATTGTAAGGAAGCAAAATTAAAAAGTCCTGGATTTTATTAAGAGATGATACAACAGGTGAATTGTATAGTAGTAAATTTCAATTTCATGTGATAGAATTAAGTAAAATAGCAACGACAAAAGGAAAAGCAAGAAAACAAGATCTTTATAAATGGGCTAAATTAATTTCAGCAAGTACTTGGGAAGAAATCAGAGAAGAATCTGAAGGAAATCATTACATGGAAAAGGTGAGGGATGAAATGATTAAGATGAGCCAAGATGAGAGTGAGAGATATCTTTATTTAAGGGAACAAATGGCAATCCGCGATAAAGCGAGTCAATTAAGAAGTGCAGAGAATATAGGAATAAGGAAAGGTGAACTTTTAAAATTAGTGACACTAGTACAGAGAAAAATTGAAAAAGGAGATACGGTAGATAAAATAGCAGATGATCTGTTAGAAGATCAAGAAATTATTGAGAAAATATATAATTTAATAAGAAAATATCCTGATAAAGATGAAAAAGAAATTTGTAATTTTTTGATATAAGAATAAAACCGGTCACAGGATGGTTAATACAATTACCAAAGGAATACATAAAGTAATTCAAGAAAAGGGGTGTTGCAATATGAAGAAAAATACGATCATATGCATTTCCAGAGAATTCGGCAGTGGAGGAAGAGAGGTCGGACAGCAGTTATCCAAGAAGCTTGGAATTCCTTTCTACGACAAAGAGATTTTGGCAAGAGTTGCCGAAGAAAGTGATATGTCGGAAGAGTTTGTAAAGAATCACGAGGAGAATGCAGTCTACAGCCACATTATCAATGTCCCGATCGGACACAGATTTCCAGGCGTTGACACAGAAGAAATCATGACACCAGAGAAATTATTTATGATCCAGGCACATGTGATCCATGAACTGGCAGCAGAGAATGAATCCTGCATTTTCGTGGGAAGATGTGCAGATGTGGTGCTTAAGGATCACGAAAACTGCTACAGTTTCTTTATCCACAGTCCTCTAGAAGAACGGATCAAACGGATTGTAGAGACAGAACATGTGACAGAACGACAAGCGAAGAAGATGATCAAGCAAACCGATTGGGAGAGATCTTCTTATCATAATTATTATACAAAACAAAAATGGGGAGACCCCGGTAATTATGATCTCATGATCAATTCAGCAAGGACAGGAATCCAGAAAGCAGTCGAAATTATCATGGATTATGTGAAATAAAAAACGATGATATGCAATGTATACAAGGTATCAAAAGATACCTTGTATATTTTTTGTATAAAAATGAGAAAATGTAAATATTTTTAATCAGACCTTGAACAAAATCAAAAGTGTGATAAGATAAAAACTGTAAAATAAAAGACAAAACACAGAAATAATCTTCAAAACACAGAAAAAGAAAGGAAATAATATGGAAATCACAGATAATGCAAGGAACAGGATGTTTTCAAATAAAGATCTCGTACGACTGATCATACCGTTGATCATTGAGCAGATGCTAACTGTAACGGTAGGACTTGCGGACTCTATCATGACAGCGAATGTTGGAGAAGAAGCTGTATCAGGAGTTTCATTGGTAGACAGTGTTATGGTATTGATGATCAATCTGTTCTCGGCATTGGCAACTGGAGGAGCCGTCGTTGCAGGGCAGTTTCTCGGACAGAGAAAAAATATCATGGCATGTAAGACAGCAGACCAGTTGATCTTATTTATTGTTTCATTATCTGTAGTGATCATGGCAGGAATTTATGCATGTAAAAACTTTATTTTAAATGTAGTGTTTGGAAATATTGAACCAGGAGTTATGCATAACGCAGAAATATATCTGATGATCGTCACGGCATCTATTCCATTTATTGCAATATATAATGGATGCGCCGCATTATTCCGTATCATGGGGAATTCAAAGATTTCTATGAATATGTCTATGTTGATGAACGGTATCAACATCGCAGGAAATGCGATTTTGATCTATGGGTTTAAATTTGGAGTTGAAGGAGTTGCGATCCCAACATTAGTATCAAGAATTGTTGCAGCAGTTGTTATGGTAAGACTGCTCGCAAAACAAAATCAGGATGTGCATTTAAGCAAACATATCCATTTTCATTTTAAGGGATATTTAATACAGAAGATTTTACATATCGGAGTACCAAACGGAATTGAAAATAGTATGTTCCAGCTAGGAAGAATCATGGTATTAAGTATCGTTGCAGGATTTGGGACATCATCTATCACAGCCAATGCCATCGGAAATGTGGTAGCATCATTTGAGTTAATCCCAGGAATCGGAGTAGGATTTGCAGTGCTGACCGTTGTATCAAGATGCATCGGAGCTGGAGATTATGAAGCTGCAAGATACTATACAAAGAAGCTGTTAAAAGTAGCCTATGCAGCATTGATCGCATTAAATATCATCGTAGTTATGATTTTACCACTGATCATTCAGGTATATCATTTATCACCAGAAACAGCAGCGATCACAAGAAAGATCTTATTATATCATACTTTATGCTGTGTAACGATCTGGCCGCCAGCATTCACGATCCCGAACACATTAAGAGCCGCAAATGATGTCAAATACTGTATGGTTGTAGCATCAGCCACGATGTGGATATTTAGAATCTTCTGCAGCGTTGTTCTTGGAAAATGGATGGGACTTGGAGTCTTCGGAGTCTGGGTAGCAATGACATTAGACTGGGTATTCAGAGGAATCCTGTTTGTCAAACGATACATACAAGGGAAATGGCAGAGAATGGCATTGATTTAACATGAAACAGATCAAATAAAGAAATTGTAGAAGATAAGAACATCCCAGAATCGTCAGGTATAAAAAGACGATTCTGGGATGTTTTAAAATTTGTGTCTAGAATATAAATCCAGGATCTTCAGAAGTATCCATTTCATCAAAAGTAACTTTTTCCGTTAATTTATTCTTTTTATTTTCCATTGTAATAAAAGCACGGCAATTTGTTGGGATTGTAACGGAAGAACCTTTTATTTTTTTCATTTTAGTAGCTCCTGGCTTGTAAGTATAAATAGATTTTACTCTCCAGTTCTTATTAGGAGTGATCTTGATGTTACGTCCCATAAAGGAGATCGAAGATCCGTTTTTATTCTTAAAATCAGAAGTACAGTCTCTTCCATCCACTACGATCTTCTTAAAAGGATTTGAGTATTTTATAACTTTGACTGTTGTTTTTACAGAATAAGTTTTACCTCTGTATTTAAATTTTGCAGTGATTTTTGTTGATCCTGTTTTCTTAAGTTTTACACCGATTCCTACTTGATTGTTATCTGCAATAAGATAATAATCTTTTCCAAAAGTTTTTGTAGAAATAACCTTTCTATTTGAAGATTTAACCTTCATACCATTACGCAGGATGGATTCTGAATTAGAGCGATTTGTTCCCTTGATATAGATCACATTTGTGTAAAAACCATTCCCGCCATTATCTTTTTTGTCATAACTTAATGTTGTCTTCTTAGGTAGAGAAAATTTTGCTTTCGCATTTACACTATAAGCAGAACACATACCTACTGTTAATACAGATGCCAGAAAAATAGAGGCACCTTTTAAAAAACTTTTCTTCATAAAATTCTCCTTTCGATGAACAAAAAATACAAAATCATTATAGCATAGAAATATGCAAAAATGTAAGGTATAATAAGGATAAAACAACCTTCAAGGAGGATACTGTTATGAATAAAAAAGAACTGGCACTAGAAGTCATTGAGCGTCTGAAGAATGAATATCCAGATGCAGACTGCACATTGGAATATGATCAGGCATGGAAATTATTAGTTAGTGTAAGACTGGCGGCTCAGTGTACGGATGCACGAGTAAATGTCGTGGTAAAAGGATTATTTGAAAAATATCCAACAGTAGAAGCACTGGCAGCAGCAGACGTTGCAGATATTGAAGAAATCGTACGACCCTGTGGTCTTGGAAAGAGCAAGGCAAGAGATATCAGCAAATGTATGAAAGTTTTAAGAGATGAATATAACGGTAAGATCCCAACCGATTTTAAATCGATTCTAAGTCTTCCTGGGGTCGGAAGAAAAAGTGCCAACCTGATCATGGGAGATGTTTTTGGCAAACCTGCGATCGTTACGGATACACATTGTATCCGTTTGGTCAACCGGATTGGATTGGTTGATGGGATAAAAGACCCTAAAAAAGTTGAGATGGCATTATGGGAGATCGTTCCACCAGAAGAAGGAAGTGATTTCTGCCACAGGCTGGTATGGCATGGAAGAGATGTCTGTACGGCAAGAACAAAGCCTCATTGTGAGAGATGTTGTTTGAATGATATCTGTGCACAAATTATATAAAGGTACCATGATCAAAAGTATGAAAGGAGAAAGTTTATGAGGAAACTATCAAGAAGAGCTGCCAGTATTGCATTAGCAGCGGCAATGCTATTTACAACTGCAGGAGTCAGCCAGAAGAAGGTAGAGGCTGCTTCTACAGGGAAATTATCTGTTACAGGATATCAGGATTATAACGATGCACAGAAAATCTTAAAAGAAGTGAACAAATACCGTAAGAAAAATGGACGCAAAGCATTGAAGATGGATCGAGGATTGACAAATTCAGCAATTATGCGTGGATTTGAAACAACGATCTATATTCCAGAAACAAGTCCGCATAGAAGACCAAATGGAAAGCTTTCAAAAAGTATCAACAAGAAGATCATCTATGAAAACTGCGCACAATCCGCAGAAACTACACCGAAGCAGATCGTAAAGGGTTGGATCAATTCTTCCACACATAGAAAAGGTCTGTTACTTTCGAATGCAAAAAGTGTAGGGGTTGCAGCAGTTACGGTTGTGTCAAGAGACGGATACGAAGCCAATACCTGGGTATTAGACTTTAGCAGTTCCAAAGCAAAGAAAGTAGAAAAATCCAAGGCAAGAAAGCAATTTACAAAAAATATCGTGACAAAGAATTCATATTTAAAGAAGAGTTATTTAAAACTAGACAGCAGATACGGTACAATATGGGAAACAGAAAAAATGCAGATGAAGCCAACATATCAAGGCAAAATGATGAAAGAGTACGGTGTGTATCCAACAGTGATCAATACATCATCTTTCATATCATGGAAGAGTAGTAATCCATCCGTGGCATCTGTTGACTCGAATGGAAGAATCACAGGAAATAAAGCTGGAACAGCGACGATTTCTGCAAAATTAAAAACAGGGACAAAGATAACGATTTCAAAGAAGATCAAAGTCGTACCGACGAATCAGCAAATCGATCCATGGGAATAGGCAAAAACTAAAGAAGCAGGATAGAATAAAAAAACGTAATCTCAAGAGGTTCATTTGAGATTACGTTTTTTTCTATAGGATCATGCCTGAAATCCAAGGTAGGCATTGATTCTCTTATGAAATAGAGAAGAAAATATATTTGTAATATTACCACTTAAGAAAGCGGCGATCGCGGAACTGATCGTGAATCCGACACCTATTGATAGAACGGCACATGCGATGACAGATAGTAAAATCTTAGCGGCAAGTCCATGAGGTTCAATAAAGAATAAACCATAAGAAGTAAATTCGATAAATAAAGAATAAACAAAAGTCAAACCAAGCTGAGTCAACTGCATTTTCCCGAATTCATGAAGGATCAGAGCTTCGCAAACTAAGAAAGTAGAGTTGATCAGGAAGTTAAATAAGGCATAGCTGTGAACTGGGGAAAGATAACTTAATGTCAAAGCCATCGTACAGCTAGGTGCAACTCCAAGAGCTGCTTTCAAAAATAAATTAGAACCAACAGACATGATCAACAGTCCTAAAATATAAAATAACAATCTATGGTAAAAAAATCTTTTTTTGTTTTTCATAATATCAACGATTCCTTTCATCAAAATTTCATATTTTATCAATCGTATTCCCTTTGTGTTTCTTATTATATATAGAGAGAGCGAAGTATTGCAATTCCAGTTGAGATTTGATATATTCCAAATAGGAATATACGAAGATATTTGAAAAGGGTATGGAAAAATGGAAATACAGCAATTATATTATTATATGGAATTATGTAAACAGAAAAATTTCACAGAAGCTGGATATGCCTGTAACATGACACAAGGTGCATTATCAAAACAGATCTGTAAGTTGGAAAATGAGTTAGGAATTACACTGATCCGCAGGAATACAAGGAAATTTGAGTTGTCCAAAGAAGGAGAGATCTTTTTATCTTATGCAAAGAAAATGACAGGAACCTATGAAGAGATGCTGAAAAATGTTCAGAAAAATCAGGAAATTAAGATTGGTTGTATGCCGGTTCTTGCACCATATCATTTTGCAAGATTGGTAGCGGATTTCAGAAAAGAATATCCAGATATCAAACTTGTGATCGATGAAAGAATCGCAAGTGAGATTCAGGAAAACTCCGATCGTTATGATTTCTTGATCTTGAGAGAAAATATGATGGAAGATCAGAAAAAATTCCGTTTTTCCCCACTGTATGATGATAAATTGTGTGCAGTGTTATATGAAAAACACCCGCTTTATGGAAGAGATCGACTTCAACTGAAAGAATTGAAAGATGATGTTTTTATCTTCCCAGAGAGAGGCAGCGGAAGTTACGAAGTGTTTTATAAGAGTTGTGAGAAAGCAGGATTTGAACCGAAAATAGCTTTTGAATTTCCACAAGCAAATACAATCATGAGTTTTGTAAGTGAAGGGGTTGGGGTTACGATCACATTTTCAACGGTTTATAGAGAAGCTAAATGTGCTGGAGTTAAAATGATACCACTAGAAGATGAATTACATTCTGTGATATCACTATTTTATAGAAAAAATAAGCCATTGGATTATGCAAAGAAGCAGTTTTTGAATTATGTAAGGGAGCATTTGTATACGTAAAATTAGCAGGCATATTGTGAATCTGTTATACTAGAGAAAGTAAATACGAAGGAGAATTCTTATGAAGTATGTCACAAAAATAATACTGATCATGACATGCTTGATCATTATGTTACCATTCGGTGGGTGTGGACGGAAGAAGCAGATAACAGCTCAGAAAGCAGGAGTATTAAAGCCAGAAGCACCGGGGAAGGAAGTTTTGGATCATGGAGAGGCTGTGGTTGATATATCGAATGTGGCTCAAGGCTATGTAGCACTGCGATATAAGGGAAGTGCAAAGAAGATCAGTGTTGAAGTGATCGGAAAGAATAATAAAGTATATAAATATTTTATTGAACGGACAGAAGAGCCGACATATTTTCCATTGACCAGTGGAAATGGTACATATCAGATCTCTGTATATGAAAATGTGCAGGACGATGAATACAGTGTTTTGATGATGGATAGTTTTGAGGTGAAATTAAAAAATAAATTTCTGCCATTTTTATATCCTAACCAGTATGTAGAATTTACAAGTAAGACGAAAGCAGTAAAGGAAGCAAAGAAACTGGCAAAAGGTTCCAAAGATGATCTGGCGATCGTCAAAGCTGTTTATAATTATGTGGTCAAGAATGTAAAATATGATGATGAGAAAGCGCAGAATGTTCAGAGTGGATATCTGCCATCGGTAGATGAGACATTGAAGACAAAGAAGGGAATCTGCTTTGATTATGCTGCTCTGATGACGGCGATGCTGCGTTCGCAGGGGATTCCGACCAAGCTTGAGATTGGGTATTCAGGGGATATCTATCATGCCTGGATCAGTACCTGGCTGAATGAAAAGGGATGGGTAGATAATATCATTCAGTTCGATGGGAAAAGCTGGGAGTTAATGGATCCGACACTGGCAGCGAATAGTGATAACAAGGAAGATGTGAAAGAATATATTGGGAATGGAGAACATTATGTACTTCAGTATAGTTATTAAGAAGGGATAGATATGAAGAAGAAACTTAGCAACGAAGAACTGATCACATTTTGTGGTCAGATGGCGCTGATCTTGAAATCTGGGATTTCATCGCTTGAGGGGATTTACATTATGGAAGATGGAGATGCTCAGACAGAAGGCAAAGAGATATTAAAAGAGATCCGTGAAGAACTTGAAATGTGTGGAATGCTTTATCCTGCAATGGAGAAAACAGGGGTTTTCCCAGAATATGCACTTCATATGACGGAGATCGGAGAACAGACAGGAAGACTGGATGAGACGATGGAAGCATTGGCAGCGTATTACCAGAGGGAAGAAGAGACATTAGATGCGGTCAAGAGTGCAGTGACTTATCCGATTGCGATGCTCGGGATGTTGTTAGTGATCGTTGCAGTATTATTTATAAAAGTTATGCCAGTATTTGAACAGGTATATATGCAATTAGGACAAGAGATGACAGGAGTTGCACGTCAGTTATTGAATATTGGAGGTTGGATGAGGCAGTCAGCAATTGTTCTGGTAGTTTTGGCAGTGGTGATCTTGATCATAGTATTTTTCGTTATTTTTTATAAAAAGGCAAGAATTGAATTTATCTCGAAGATACAAATCATCGGATTTATGAAGAAAATCGCATGGAAACGTGCAAGAACAAGATTCGCAAGTGGAATGGCAATGGCATTAAAGAGTGGACTTGACATGGATGAAAGTTTGTCACTTTCTGAGAAACTGACAGATTATGAACCATTGAAAATGAAGATTCAGCAATGTCAGGAACAGATGAAAGAAGGAGAAACATTTCCGAAAGCATTGAAAGAAGCACATATTTTTGATGGAATGCAGGAAAGATTGATGATCATTGGTTATGAAACGGGTGCCGTAGATGAGGTAATGGAACAGGCAGCAGATCTATATCAGAAACAACTGCAGGATCAGATTCAGAAGATGATCGCTGTTTTAGAACCGACACTGGTAGGAATCTTATGTGTGATCGTAGGGATCATTTTATTATCTGTCATGTTGCCACTAGTTGGTATTATGGCTGGAATTGGATAAGGGAGGCAGATTTTGAGAAATCGTTTTCAAAAACAAAGAAAAATTGACAATAAAATTCGAATTTTCCTGCCAGTTATGATCTGTGGCATTATGGTGGCTGTGTTATGGAATAGCAGCAGCCAGATTTTTCGGGAAACAAAGAAAAGACAGGAAGAAAGTCTGAAAGAAGCCGTGATCAAAGGGGCGGTACAATGTTACAGTGTAGAAGGGCGATATCCAGAAAGTCTCTCTTATCTGGAGAAACATTATGGATTGAAGTATGACAAAGACGAGTTTGTGATCTCATACGAGATCATTGGGTCTAACCGCATGCCACAAGTTACGGTGATCCCATTGAATGAGAGGTGAGGTTTTTGGAGAGACAAAGACATATGACAGATCAGATGTTTCTTGTGATCTTATTTGCAGTGTTTGCAGTTTGTGCGTTTTCCTTGAGTATGATTGGGGCGAATATATATAGTCATACAGCCTCTGTGATGAATGAGGATTATGAGGAACGGATCGATATTTCTTATGTAACAGAAAAGATAAGACAGTGGGATGAAAAGGACAGCATCGAGATCGGCAGCTTTCATGGACGCACAGCCCTGATCCATACAGAAAAGATCAATGGGAAAAAATACAATACATATCTCTATCAAGAGAAGGGTGCGTTGAGAGAATTAATGGTAAGAGAAGGTCTGGATACAACAACGATGCAGGGAGAAAAGATCGTGGCAGCAAAAGATTTTTCTGTAATAGAAACAAAACAGCTGTATCATATAAAGATTCAGGGAAGTGATGGCAAGATATATCAGAACTGTGTATACAGACACAGCAGGAATTAGGAGGAAGTATGAGACAAAAAAGCAATGGAACACACCTGATCCTGATGGAATTAATGATGGTATTATTCTTTTTTGCAATCTGTGGATCAATCCTGCTTCAGGTATTTGTAAAAGCTCATAACATCAGTGTAAAAGCAAGAGAAATGACAGAAACAAAAAATTATGTAACACAAGCTGCAGAACTGATAGAAGCGGGTGCTTATGACATCAAAGATTTTCAAGAATATTTTACACAAATAGATGGTAAAGCCGGAGATTATCAGTGTTATTATGATCAGGATTGGAATGAGATAAAGAAAACAAAAGCCCGTTATCATATGACGATAAAGCTTGAAAGGCAGCCAGCGAAAGTTCTGGGAAAGATTACGATGTGGAGGGAAAACCAACAGATTTATCAGCTTGATATTTTAAGATACAGGCAGGAAAGGAAAGATAATGAAAGATCGTAAAATGCCATTTTTAGGGATTGGAGCAGCTTCGATCGTGCTCGTGTTAGCTATGGTCTGTTTAGCAGTTTTTGCGGCTTTAACACTTTCAAGTGCCAAGGGAGATCATACGTTAAGTAAAAAGAATTTGGAACGTACGTCGGCTTTTTATCAGGCATCCAATGCAGCGAATGAACAGGTTGGAGCGATCGATGAGAAACTATGGAAGTTGTATCGCAGATCTAAGGATAAAAAAGATTATATGAAAAGGGTTGGTCGATCGTTTACAAAAAGCAAGGAGATTTCATATAATAAAAAAGAGAAAACAATTGCATTTCAGGAAAGTATCACAGACACACAGCAGTTATCTGTGAAATTGCAGATTTATTATCCGGAGAAAAAGAATGATCCGTGTTATGAAGTGATTAAATGGAAGAAAGAAGCTGTTGGGGCATGGAAGAAGGATGATTCCCTTCCGGTTTATCGAAATAAGTAAAAGGGGTCAGTATGAATATTGAAGAATTTTTAACATTAGCAGCAGAAGAGGAAGCCTCAGATCTGTTTATTGTAGCAGGGCTTCCATTGACGATGAAAGTAAATGGAGTGATGCGTCGCATCAATGAAGAAAAAATGATGCCGCAAGATACGGAAAAAATGATCCGGGAGATTTATGAGAAAGCGTTAGACAGAGACATAAATCAACTGTTGAAGACAGGAGATGATGATTTCTCATTTGCAATTCCTGGGTTGTCGAGATTTCGTGTCAGTGCGTATAAACAGAGAGGATCCTTAGCGGCAGTGATCCGTGTGATCGCATTCCGACTGCCAGATTATAAGCAATTAGGAATCCCGGATCAGGTAATGAAATTAAGTGAATTAAACAAAGGACTTGTGCTTGTAACGGGACCAGCGGGAAGTGGAAAATCCACGACACTTGCATGTATGATAGAAGAAATCAATGAAACAAAAGAAGACCATATCATCACATTAGAAGATCCGTTGGAATTTTTACATCAACATAAGAAAAGTATCGTCAGTCAGAGAGAAGTAAACATGGATACTGTAAATTATGTTACTTCCTTAAGAGCTGCATTAAGACAAAGTCCGGATGTGATATTGCTTGGGGAAATGAGAGATTATGAAACGATTCAGGTAGTTATGACAGCTGCAGAAACAGGGCATCTGGTATTTTCAACACTTCATACTATCGGTGCAGCGAATACGATCGAACGTATCATAGATGTATTTCCACCAAATCAGCAACGCCAGATCATGATTCAGCTGGCTTCTGTATTACAGGCAGTGATCTCTCAGCAGCTGATACCAACGATGGATGGAACATTGATTCCTGTGTTTGAGATCATGGAAGTGACCCCGGCGATCCGCAATATGATCCGTGAAAATAAAGTGCATCAAATAGATGGTTTGATCTATTCCTCTACAGGGAGCGGAATGATATCTATGGACCAGTCATTGATCAATCTATATAAAGAAGGACAGATCAGCAAAGAAACTGCGATTTTATATGCATCCAATCCAGAAATGATAATAAAAAGGATCCGCTAAGAAATATGGTCAGAAACAGGCTGAAATCCATCGGAATTTATTGACAAAAAAGTGCGAATATTGTACGATAAAAATATATTATAGGGTGAGTGTCTCTCATATGGAGATTGAGAGACAAAAGCAAAAAGTATAGATATTAATATTAAGAAGGGGCGAGAGTTATGAAGAAGAAAGTCATGGTCGGATTGGTGTCCGTGGTAGTAGCTGTTGCATTGGTTTTTGGTGGAGTCACATTTTACAATAACCGTCAGCAGGAGAAGTTTGAGAAGCAGATGGCTTCCTATGAAAGCGTTGATACTATGCAGCATCCAAGCGAAGCAACAACATCAATTGATGGGATTCAAGTACCGCTTGGCAAGAAACCGAAGGTAACGACGAAGAAAACAACAAAGAAAAGCACAAGAATCCAGAAGCTTAAGAAGAAAGCAAGCAGAAGCAAAATAACAACAAGAAGAACAACAAAGAGAAGAACAACAACATCTCAGAATCATTCCAGACGTAAGGTTGTGAATACAAAAGTTGTCAAAACACAGAAGGATTATGACAAGAAGGGTTCTAAGAAGAGAACGATCAAGACAGTCGTTCAGACAACGACCAAGACAACAACGGTTGAATTGAGTCAGATGTCTGGTGTTTCTGGAACAACATTAAGAACACTTGGTTCTCAGGCAGATGGTAAGATCTTGAATGCATTTGAAGATCTGAAGTTTAAGATGGTGATTGATAAAAATGCGGAAGCGACAGGTGTATTTAGCGTTAAGAGCCATAAGATCGCACTTCAGAGTGCGAGATCTTCTGTATTACTTCACGAATTAGGACATTTTGCTAATTTCCTTGCAGGAGATAAAGTTGGAACGAGTGAATGGAAGTCAATTTACAATGCTGAGAAGGATAAATATGATGGATATAACAAAGCATATGCGATCAAATCAGCATCTGAGTATTTTGCAGAATCTTACAAGGATTATAAGGAGCATCCATCCGCATTAAGATCAAAGAGACCAAGAACTTACCAGTTTGTTAAGAGTACGATTGATGGAATTACAGACAGCGATGTACAGAACATCAAAGATACCTATGGAGAATACTGGGGATTATAGGACGATACCTGAAGGAGTACTTTCTCAGAAAGTACTCTTTTTTTTGCCAATTGCCTGTGTTGCTCTGTAGAATGTGAAAGAATGTATAAACAAGGGATATTTTAAAAAATTAAAGGAGAAATAAGATGTTAAAGATCAAGGAATACGTCAAAGCAGAAAGTCTTGAGCAAGCTTATGAGCTGAATCAGAAGAAGACCAACTGCGTGATCGGTGGCATGTTGTGGCTTAAGATGGTCACAAGAAATGTACAAAAAGTAATTGATCTGTCGGGTCTTGGACTTGATCAGATCGAAGAAAATGATGAGGAATTTTCAATCGGAGCAATGGTAACACTAAGACAGATCGAACTTCATGAAGGATTAAATACATGGAGTCAGGGAGCGGTAAAAGAAAGTGTGACACACATTGTCGGAGTACAGTTCCGTAATCTTGCGACAGTAGGTGGAAGTATTTTTGGAAAGTTCGGTTTTTCTGATGTATTAAGCTGTTTTCTGGCGTTTGACAGTTATGTGGAGTTACATCATGAAGGAATCATTCCATTAGATCAATTTGCAGCCAATAAATATCCAAATGATATTTTAGTGCGTCTGATCATTAAGAAGCATCCGCAGGAAAGTGTTTATCTTTCTCATAGAAATACAAAGACAGATTTTCCAGTTTTGACATGTGCTGTTTCATTAGGTGAGAAAGAGGCGTATGCGGTTGTCGGTGCAAGACCATCCAGGGCTTGCAGAGTCAGATTATCAGATCAGTGGATGGATCAGATCAAAGATGATGAAGGAAGAAGAAAACTCGCAGATGAAGTGACCGGTCAGATGAATTTTGGAAGCAACATGAGAGGAAGTGCTGCTTACCGTGAACAATTATCAAAAGTCTTATTAAGAAGAGGCTTTGAACAGTTAGAAGAAAGGAGAGAAAAATAAACATGGAGATTACATTTACATTAAATGGAAAGAAAGTAACCCCACAGATTGATGCAGACACTCTCCTGATCGATCTTGTCAGAGATCTTGGCTGTTACAGTGTGAAACGTGGATGTGAGACATCAAATTGCGGCTTATGTACGGTATTTATGGATGACCAGCCAATCTTATCATGTTCCATTCTTGCGGCAAGAGTTGATGGACATAAGATCGATACTTTAGAAGGACTGCAGGAAGAAGCAGCTGAGTTTGGAGCTTTTATTGCGAACCAAGGGGCTGAACAATGCGGATTTTGTAACCCAGGAATGATCATGAATGCGATCGCATTATTTAGAGAGATTCCAGATCCGAGTGAAGAAGAGATCAAAGAATACCTTGCGGGGAATCTTTGCAGATGTTCTGGATATGAAGGACAGCTTCGAGGAATCTTAGACTTTTTGGAATATAAGAAAAATAAAGATGGAGGTGCCGAATGAAAGTAGTTAACCAGCCGATCATGAAAAAAGACGCTATGGCACTTGTGACAGGGAAACCTGTATTTACAAACGATAAGGCACCAAAAGAATGTCTGATCGTGAAATTACTTCGAAGTCCATATGCGAACGCAATGATCAAATCGATCAACACTCAGTTTGCTATGAAAGTGCCAGGGATTGAGGCAATTTATACATGGGAAGATGTGCCACAGGAACGTTTTACGATGGCAGGACAGACATATCCGGAATTAAGCCCATATGACAGACAGATTCTGGATCAGCATGTCCGTTATGTTGGAGATCCCGTTGCAATCGTTGCTGGGGAGAATGAAAAGTGCGTTGATCAGGCAATCAAGATGTTACGTGTGGAATACGAAGTATTGCCAGCAAACTTAGATCCACGTAAGGCAATGGATAAAGATACACCGCTAGTGCATCCAGAAGATAACTGGAAAGCATTATGTAATATTGGTGCAGATAATAAGAAAAACCTGTGTGCAACAGAAGAAACACACGAAGGAGATGTCGATGCGGTATTAGCAGATTGCGACGTGGTTGTAGAACATACATATCATACAAAAGCAAATCAGCAGGCAATGATGGAGACATTCAGAACTTATTGTTTTATTGACGAATATGGAAGATTGAACGTTGTTAGTTCAACACAGATCGTATTCCATGTACGAAGGATCTTATCCAATGCATTATGCATTCCAAAATCAAAGATTCGTGTATCAAAACCAAGAATTGGTGGAGGATTTGGAGCAAAACAGAGTTCTATCTCCGAAGTATATCCAGCATTTGTCACATGGATGACAAAGAAACCATCCAAGATTATTTTTTCAAGAGAAGAGTCTCAGATCGCATCTTCACCAAGACATGAGATGCAGGTAACAGTTCGTGTCGGAGCAAACAAGAATGGAAAGATCCGTGCGATTGATGTTTATACATTATCCAATACAGGAGCCTATGGAGAACATGGTCCAACAACGGTAGGGTTATCTGGGCATAAATCAATTCCGTTATATCGAGATCTGGAAGCACATCGTTTTGCATATGATGTTGTGTATACAAATCGTATGTCAGCTGGGGCTTATCGTGGATATGGTGCGACACAGGGTGTGTTTGCGCTGGAATCAGCAGTCAGTGAACTTGCAGCTAAGATAGGAATGGACCCAACGAAGATCCGTGAGATGAACATGGTCCGTGAAGGCGATGTGATGCCAGCATATTATGGAGAAACAGCAAACAGCTGTGCTTTGGATCGATGCCTTGCCCGTGCAAAAGAGATGATCAAATGGGATGAAAAATATCCATGCAAAGATATGGGAAATGGAAAAGTTCGAAGTGTCGGACTGTCAATGGCGATGCAGGGTTCCGGTATTTCTGGCGTTGACGTTGGTTCTGCAACGATCAAATTAAATGACGATGGATTGTATACACTTTCTATTGCAGCAGCGGATATGGGAACTGGATGTGATACGATCTTAGCCCAGATGGCGGCAGAATGTTTGGAATGTTCTATTGATGATATCATGGTCAGCGGAGCAGATACAGATACATCACCATACGATTCTGGATCTTACGCATCAAGTTCTACCTACGTCACAGGAAAAGCAGTGGAACGTGCCTGCGAAAAATTAAAGGGACATATTTTCAATAAAGCAGCTGAGATGATGGAAGTTGCAGATACAGATACTCTGGAATTTGACGGAAAGAAAGTCAGAGATGCAGAGAGTGGCAAAGAAGTTTCATTAGTGGACATCGCAACAGCATCTATGTGCAACAATAATGAAACTTTCCAGGTGACAGAGACAAACAGTTCTCCAGTATCCCCACCACCATTTATGGTAGGAATGGTTGAGATTGAGCTTGATAAAGAGACAGGACATATTGAAATCTTAGATTATGTTGCGGTCGTAGATTGTGGAACACCAGTCAATCCAAATCTTGCAAGAGTTCAGGTAGAAGGCGGGCTCGGTCAGGGAATCGGAATGGCATTGTATGAGGGTGTTGATTACACACCAAATGGATATGTAAAACAAAATTCTTTCATGCAGTATAAAGTTCCAGCAAGAGTCGATGTTGGAAAGCTTCGTGTAGAATTTGAGAGCAGTTATGAGCCAACAGGACCATTTGGAGCAAAATCCATTGGAGAGATCGTTATCAACACACCATCTCCAGCATTAGCCCATGCCGTATTTAATGCAACCGGATTATGGATCCGAGAATTGCCGATCACCAGTGAAAAGATCGTTATGGGATTATTGGAGAAAGAATAATATAACATGGATAAAATAAAAGCAGCGGTCATTTATCTTGCATCAGGAAACAGCAAACGTTTCGGTCAGGAGAATAAATTATTGCAAATGATCGGAACCAAGCCAATGTATCGTTATGGATTGGACCGATTGATCGATCTATGCAAAGATCATGAAGGGTTTGAGATCATTGTTGTCACACAGTATCAGGAAATTATGAAGCAAACACAATACGACCCAATAACGACAGTGTTTTGTCCAGAAAGTAAATATGGGATTTCATGGTCGATCAAAGCAGGGATCAAAGCAGCGAAAGATGCAGAATTCTATACATTTTTCGTAGCAGACCAGCCCAATATGAAAAGAGAGACAATCGAAAGATTTCTCTCTTTTATGGCAGATGAATCTTGTGAACTTGGCTGTGTCAGAACAGAAGAAAACCTTGGGAATCCAGTATGGTTCTCAAAGAAATATAAACGAGAATTGTTATCGCTTACAAAAGATCAAGGTGGCAAGAAAATCCTAAAAAAACATATAGAAAATGCCAGATTTTTCAAGGTATTGGAAGAAACTGAACTTTGCGATATAGATTATCCAAAAGAAATGCAAGCAATGCTTGCAAAGCGAGGCAAAAGTAGTTAAAATATTATTTAAAATACAAAAGAGCGTGGAGGCCAAGTGATGGAATTATTAAAAGAGAGAATTCGAAAAGATGGAGTCGTGAAAGAAGGAAATGTCCTCAAAGTAGACCGCTTTTTGAATCATCAGATGGATGTAAAATTATTCCGTGAGATCGGTAAAGAATTTAAGAAACGTTTTGAAGGCGAAGATATCAATAAGATCCTTACGATCGAGGCATCAGGAATCGGAATCGCCTGTGTTGTGGCAGAGATTTTTGATGTACCAGTCGTATTTGCAAAGAAAACACAGACAAAGAACATCGCGGGAGATGTATATACAACAAAGGTAGAATCATTCACACATGGAAGAGTCTACGACATCATTGTATCTAAAGAATTCTTAGGAGAAGGAGATCATGTATTGCTGATCGACGATTTCCTTGCTAACGGTAAAGCCTTAGAAGGATTAGCGAAATTAGTCAAAGATTCCGGAGCAGAACTGGTCGGAGCAGGAGTTGTGATCGAGAAAGGATTCCAGCCAGGAGGAGATTTCTTAAGAAAACAGACACACTTAGAATCTCTTGCGATCGTAGATGCTATGGACGAGAAAACAGGAGAAATCACATTCCGTGAATAATGTCTTTGACGTTTTTGTAGGTAGTCTTGCATGTATGTGACAGAAATAAAAGAAAAACAAATATTTAAAAGCATCAAGGTGGCAACTCCGCATTTTTGCCACCTTGATGCTTTTAAATATTTGTTTTTCTTTTATTTCTGTCACATACACATGAAGTCTATTCAAACCACTACACAGTGTGTATGTTTTACTGTATTAGCATTAATAATATCTGTCCACCTCTATAAAAATTAAAAAACGATAACGTTTAACATACACCCATCAGCTTGAATTTTATTAATTTTATGAATACTCGACACATTCCCGTCATACAATTAAAAAATTTTACAAAAACTTATCATTCCCATGTACCTTTCCTTAATCTCACAAGTTTATAGTTAAACACAACAGAGAATGATTGACTATATCAAAGGAGGATCTTATTGTGAGAACAATTCGCAGAAACATAGCAAGAAATGCAAAAAAATATGCAGCAAAAGCAACTGTATCAGCCATGATGTTAGCAGGCGGAGTTATGATGGCATCTCCAATCCTTTCATCAACAGTCAGCGCAGCGACAGAACATTGGAATGATGCATCTGCTTCTAAAACAGAAAGCTGGTCCACATGGAAAGCAAACTGGGATAAATACAGCACAAACTATGAAAATGTATCCCTAACACCAGGAGCGACAGAATCACAGCTTAATTTTGCATACTACAGCAAGACAGAAGAAACACCAAAAGTTAAGATCGCAACAAAAGCAGATATGTCTGATGCAAAAGAAGTCGAAGGAAAACAGACACAGGCAGTAGCGATCGAAGGTGTTCAGTACTATTCAAACAAAGCATCTGTAAATGACCTGAAAGAAAATACAACTTACTACTATCAGGTATTCCAGAACGGAAAATATCAGGATGCACAGAAATATTCTACAAAATCATTTAAAAATTATTCTTTCTTATATGTAGGAGATCCTCAGATCGGAGCATCTTCAGGACAGACAAGTACTGAAGGAGATGCGATGAAAGATAATAACTATGCAGCAAGAAATGATAGTTATAACTGGAACAATGTATTAAATAATGCGGTAAAACAGAATCCAAATCTAAGTTTTGTTGCATCCGCGGGAGATCAGGTAAATAACAATAACAATGAAAAACAGTATGCAGGTTACCTTGGAGCAGATGCTTTAAGATCTCTTCCAGTAGCAACAACGATCGGAAACCACGATTCTGGATCAGCACAGTATGAGATGCATTACAACAATCCAAATACATTTGATACAAGTGGATATAGAAATACAGCAAAGTATACAGAAGGAAAGACAGCAGCAGGAACAGACTATTATTACACATATGGAAATACATTATTTATCGTATTAGACACAAACAATTACAACTGTGCAACTCACGAAAATGTTATGCGTAAAGCGATCAAAGAAAATCCAAATGCAAAATGGAAAGTTGTAATGTTCCACCAGGACATTTATGGATCAGGATATGATCATTCAGATTCTGACGGAATGGTTTTAAGAACACAGTTAACACCATTAATGGATAAATATGATATTGATGTTGTACTTCAGGGACATGACCATACATACTCCAGAACATATCAGTTACAGAGTGATGGGCAGGCACATGATAAATTCGCAAAAACAGAAAATACAGCAAATTACGCAAAAGAAAATAACTGCTACGAAATCGTTGATACAACAAAAGGTGGAACGGTTGTAAATCCAAAAGGAACTGTATATTTAGAAGCAAACTCAGCAACAGGATCTAAATTCTACAATCTGATCACAGCAAAACAGGATTTCATTTCTGAGAGAAGCCAGACATGGACACCAAGTTATTCTGTAGTCAATGTAACAGATGACTCTTTTGAAGTTACAACATACGATGCGGACACAGGAAAAGTATTAGACGGATCATCTTCATATAAGATCGTGAAGAAAGCAGAAGATACCAAAAAAGATGATACAACAGCAGTACAGACAAAAGACCAGACGATCACAGCAACAGCATCTTATAAGAAGAGTGAAACATCCAAAGCATTCAAATTAAATGCAAAAACAAATGGAAATGGTAAACTCACTTACACAACATCAAACAAAGCAGTTGCAACAGTTGATGCCGCAGGAAAAGTAACAGTCAAAGGACCAGGAGTTGCCAAGATCACAGTCAAAGCAGCAGCAACTACAGACTACAAAGCAGCTTCCAAAACAGTTACAGTGACTGTAGCACCAAAGAAACAGAGTATCTCTTTAGTAAATAAGATCAAAAAACAGCTAACGATCAAATGGAAAAAGAATACGAAAGCATCAGGATATCAAGTTGTATATTCTACAAACAAGAAATTTACAGGTAAAAAGACAGTAAGAAAAGCAAAAACAACAACATCTTACAAGATCAAAGGTCTGAAAAAAGGGAAAAAATATTACGTCAAAGTCCGTTCTTACAAAACAGTAAACGGAAAACGTATTTATGGAGCCTACAGCACAGCCAAAAAAGCAACAATCAAATAGAGATGATAAAGAATTAGTGTCGTAACTTAATTTATCAGACAGAGCAAAAGCCTGCGCCCGGAATGATAGATCCGGACACAGGCATTCTCTGATTTTTCTTTATAAATAAAAGGCTACGATTTATAGAAAGAAGACAACTTATGGAAAAAGCAGTATCATGGAAAAAAATCTTGATCTTCGCAATAGCAGTGTGTTTATTTGCAGGGATCATAGTCAAATGCAACCAGTTTCAGAAAACGCCATTGGCATCCTATAAAGGACAAAAATATGAAAAAGCAGTTGTAACAAAGATCATTAAAGATAATCTTGCAGAAGACGGAAGTCGTTATGGAACGCAGAAAGTTCTGGTCAAAATGACAACGGGAATCTACAAAGGAAAAGAAAAACAGGCGATCAATCCAAGCGGAACTTTATTTGGAGCTGACTGTAAAGTAGGAGCAAGGATCATTGTGATCGTAAATAAAAGTGGAACAAATACAGGATTTACCGTATATAGTCAGGACCGTACCATGGCAATCTATGGATTTGCGTTGATCTTTGCAGCGGTGGTATGTGCGATTGGTGGGAAAAAAGGTGTTTATGCTATTTTAAGTCTTGTCTTTGCGTTTGCATGTATTATCGGTATTATGTTTCCGATGATGTATCGGGGAATTTCACCGATCATGTTGACGATCATTGTAGCAGTGTTGACAACGATCGTAACATTAGGACTTCTTGGTGGATATTCGAGCAAAACAGTGTCTGCGATCCTTGGAACAGCGATCGGAGTCGTGATCGCAGCAGTGGCAGCGATGGCATTTGGAAAAGCAGCAGGAATCACAGGATATAATGTATCGGATATCGAAGCATTGAACTATGTCGGACAAAATACGAAGATAAAGATCGGAGAATTGCTTTTTGCCGGAATCATCATTTCAGCATTAGGAGCTGTCATGGACGTTGGTATGTCCATTGCATCTACGATTCAGGAAATTTATGAAACAGACAAAACACTGTCCATGAAACGACTTTTTGTATCAGGAATCAATGTTGGAAGAGATATGATGGGAACGATGACGAATACACTGATCTTTGCTTATGTGGGCGGTGCAATAACAACATTAGTGATCAATTACGCATATGATCTAAGCTACAGACAGTTAGCGAACTCTTATGTGATCGGAATTGAGATCATGCAAGGACTATCTGGAAGTCTTGGTGTTGTATTAACAGTACCGATCACAGCATTGATTGCATCATTTCTTGCAGTGCGCAAAAAATAAATTTTATAATTCATAAAATAAATCATAAATACGGTCTATGGATTTTATAAAAAACATCTATAAATCTATTGACACAGAAAAAAATTTCATGTATCGTAAAAACATCAAAACAAGGAGAAACTAAGATGACAACAAGTAAGATGAATAATTGCACATTTTATTACTTTAGCTTTCAGGGTTATTATTTTTATCCTGACTATTTTTGTTGCAATGAATCATCGCCAAAACTTATGTCACTTTAAACCGACAGAGTAAAACATTTAAGGCATGCATTCTTGCAACAGAGTGCATGCCTTTTCTTTTTACTCAAAGAAACAAAGGCCGCACCAGAGAAGCAAGATAGAAACGACTTGCCAGGAAAGGACGAACATCATGATTATTATTTTAAAGAAACAGGCAGAAGAAGCAAAGATCAACGCATTAAAGAAAGAGATGGAAGAGCAGGGACTGGGAATCCACGAATCCGAAGGTGTTAACACAAGGATCCTTGGATTAGTGGGAGATACATCTGTTGTAGATATGCGTCATATCATGGCAAACAGCATCGTTGAAAATGTACAGCGTATTCAGGAGCCATACAAGAAGGCCAACAGAAAATTCCATCCAAACGATACAGTTGTTGATGTAAACGGAGTAAAGATCGGTGGTGGAAACTTCCAGGTGATCGCAGGACCATGTTCTATTGAGACAAAAGAACAGATCACAGAAGTCGCAAACGATGTGAAGAATTCTGGTGCAGGATTATTAAGAGGAGGAGCTTTCAAACCAAGAACTTCCCCATACTCTTTCCAGGGACTTCATGGAGAAGGATTAGAATTATTATTAGAAGCTAAGAAAGCAACAGGACTTCCAGTTGTTACAGAGATCATGGATGCAAGTCATCTTCCATTATTCGAAGATGTGGACCTGATTCAGGTTGGAGCAAGAAATATGCAGAACTTTGAATTATTAAAAGAATTAGGAAAGATCAACAAACCAATCTTATTAAAACGAGGACTTGCAGCAACGATCGAAGAATGGTTAATGAGTGCAGAATACATTATGGCAGGTGGAAATGAAAATGTAATCCTTTGTGAGAGAGGAATCCGAACATACGAAACAGCCATGAGAAATACGTTAGATCTTTCTGCAATCCCTATGATCAAGAAGAAATCCCACCTTCCAGTCATGGTAGATCCATCTCATGCAACAGGAATCAGAGATATGGTAGAGCCAATGGCATTAGCAGCGATCGCAGCTGGGGCCGATGGATTAATGGTAGAAGTTCATAATGATCCAGCCAAAGCATTATGTGATGGACCACAGTCACTGACACCAGAACAGTTTGATACATTAATGAAGAAGGTAAATAAGACAAGAGAATTCTTTCAGGCATTATAACTAGAAAAAATCTTGCTGAGAATTGTAAATTGGGATATACTATAACTAAAGAAAGAAAAAGACAACCCGGGAATCCATTGATTTCCGGGTGTTTGTCAGTTTTATAGATTCTATGGAAAAAGGAGAGATATCTTATGAAAGTAATCGTCGGACTGGGGAATCCGGGAAAGAAATATGACAACACAAGACACAATATTGGATTTGAAGCCCTTGATTATATTGCAGACAAAGAAGGCATAAGTATAAATACAGGGAAACACAAAGCATTGATCGGAACTGGTTATATGGGAGGAGAAAAAGTCCTTCTTGTGAAACCACAGACATTTATGAACTTAAGCGGGGAAAGTCTTCGTCCAATCATGGATTTCTATAAATTAGAGCCAGAAGATTTTATCATTATTCATGATGATATCGACCTTGATGTTGGAAGACTGCGTATCCGAAGAAAGGGAAGTGCAGGGGGACATAATGGACTGAAAAGTATCATCAGTCATTTAGGAAGTATGGATTTCCCAAGGGTGAAGATCGGTGTTGGAGAGAAACCAAAAGGATATGATCTGGCAGATTATGTATTAGGACATTTTACAAAAGAAGAACAGGCAATCTTTGCGGAACGTTTTGATGAAGTGTACGATGCAGTACAGCTGATCGTTATGGGCGACATCACAGAAGCGATGAACCGCCACAATAAGAAAAAGTAGGGATAGAAAGTGTTAGAACATATATTAAAAGACGATCCGGTATACAGACAATTAAAGGATGAGATCGAAGATTACTGTGGCCCGGTTCTTGTATCAGGATGCACCGATACAGCCAAATGGCATCTGACCAGTCTGATCGGAAATCATAAGAAAAAGCAATTTAAGATCATCATCGTACCAGACGAGAACAAAGCAAGACAATGGGTTGAGGCAAGTCATTTCTTTGGAGAAAAGGTTCAGTATATTCCAGCAAAAGATCCATTATTCTATACAGCCGATGTTCATGGAAATGCAATCGCAAGAGACCGTATGATGGCAATCAAGAAGATCGTGGATGACAAATGTGGAACCTTTGTGATGACGATCGATGCTGTGATGGATCAGGTTGTTCCATTAAGTGATATCAAGAATCATAAGATGACGTTTAAAATGGGAGAGACACTGGAAGAGGCAACGATCGCAGAAGAATTTGTTGCCAGAGGCTACGAAAAAGCACCATTTGTTGAGGCTCCAGGCGAGTTTGCTGTGCGAGGAGGAATCATTGATATTTTCCCATACACGCAGGAAAGCCCATATCGTATCGAACTATGGGGAGATGAAATTGATTCGATCCGAAGTTTTGATAAAGAAAGCCAAAGATCCATCGAAGAAGTCGATGCTCTGACCATTTATCCGGCATCAGAGATCATTTTAAACCAGCCAAGGATTGAACATGGTCTTCGAAATATGGAAGAAGATTATGAGAAGTTATCACAGAAGTTTAAAAAAGAAAAAAAATATGATCAGGAAACCCGTCTAAGAAAAGAAATGGACCGTGTCCGTGAGGAATTAAGGGAACTTCATATGTTGATCGGAGTAGAAGGTTATCTCCCATATTTTTATGAAAATACAGAATGCATCTTAGATTATTTTCCAGAAGAAAGCATGATCTATATGGATGAACCAAAACATATCAGAGAACGTGCAGATGCATTTTATCTGGAATTCTCAGAGAGTATGAAAAGTCGTCTGGAAGGTGGGTATCTTCTGCCTAAACAGGCAAATACGGTAACAGATTACGAGAGCATTTTATATCAGATTGAGAAACATAAGATGCTGTGTTATTCAATCTTATCTGCTGAGATCAATGATTTTAGAGTTGCTAGAACCTTATTTATGGATACAAAATCCATTCAGTCTTATAACAACAGTTTTGAGCAGTTAGTCAAAGATCTTACAAAATATCAGAGTAAGGATTATAGGATCGTTGTTGCTTCTCCATCTGTTACAAGAGCGAAACGTCTAAGCAGTGATCTGAGAGAAAATGGTTTGGTTGTGACCTATGATAAGGACTTGAAATACGGAGTGGAAGCAGGGCAGATCGTTGTCACAGCAGGAAAGCTTCTGACAGGAATTGAATATCCGGCAGCCAAATGGGTATTGATCTCAGAAGGAGACATTTTCAAAGGAAGAGAAGAAAAAAAGCGCCGAAAGAAAGAGAAGAAAAAACAAGGAGAAAAGATCCGAAGTTTTGCAGATATCAATATCGGTGATTACGTTGTTCATGAAAAACATGGAGTCGGCATTTACCGCGGTATCGAAAAGATCACAACAGATGGGGTTGAAAAGGACTACATCAGTATTGAATATCAGGGCGGTGATAATTTATTTATTTTAGCATCAGCCCTAGACCAGATCGCAAAATACGCAAGTGCAAATGCAAGAAAGCCGAAACTTCATAAATTAGGTGGAAATGAATGGAAGAAGACGAAAACACGTGTCAAAGGTCAAGTCAAAGATATTGCGGAAGAACTCGTGCAGTTATATGCACTAAGACAGGCAAAAGAAGGATATGTCTATGACAAGGACACTGTATGGCAGAAAGAGTTTGAAGAATTATTTCCATACGATGAAACGCAGGATCAGTTAAATGCGATCGATGATACGAAAAGGGATATGGAAAGCAAGAAGATCATGGACCGACTGATCTGTGGAGATGTTGGCTATGGCAAGACAGAAGTAGCGATCCGTGCAGCATTTAAGGCAGTAGACAATGGAAAACAGGTGGCGTATCTCGTACCAACCACAATCCTTGCACAGCAGCATTACAATACATTTGCACAGAGATTTCATGATTACCCGATCACCGTACGTATGATGTCCAGATTTTGTACAGCAAAAGAGCAGAAAGAGACGATCGAAGGACTCAAAAATGGAACGGTAGATGTCGTGATCGGAACGCATCGCTTATTGTCCAAAGACATGCAGTATAAGAATCTGGGACTGCTCGTAATTGATGAAGAACAGCGTTTTGGAGTGACACATAAAGAAAAGATTAAGACAATGAAAAAAGATGTCGATGTCTTATCATTATCTGCTACACCAATTCCAAGAACCTTGCATATGAGTCTGATCGGAATCCGTGACATGAGTGTATTAGAAGAACCACCGCATGACCGAAGAGCGATCCAGACATATGTTATGGAATATAATGAAGAACTGGTCAAAGAAGCGGTCTACCGCGAAATGACACGTGGCGGGCAGGTATATTATGTGTATAACCGCGTCAATAATATCGCAGAAGTGACAGCCGAATTACAGAGATTGCTTCCAGATGCGAAAGTTGCATTTGCCCACGGACAGATGAAAGAACGCGAACTGGAAGAGATCATGATGGGATTTATGAACCATGAGATCGATGTATTGGTATCCACAACGATCATCGAGACAGGACTAGATATTCCGAATGTAAACACAATGATCATTCACGATGCCAACCAGCTTGGGTTGTCCCAGTTGTATCAGTTAAGAGGACGTGTCGGAAGATCGAATCGAAATGCATTTGCATTTTTGATGTACAAAAAAAACACACTGTTAAAAGAAACCGCAGAAAAACGATTACAGGCAATCCGGGAATTTACAGATCTGGGATCCGGTTATAAGATCGCAATGCGAGATCTGGAGATCCGCGGAGCAGGAAATCTCTTGGGACAGGCACAATCCGGTCATATGGAAGCAGTTGGATACGATCTGTATTGCAAGATGCTGAATGAAGCAGTCTTGAGATTAAAAGGCGAATTAAAAGACGAGGATGAATTTGACACAACGCTCGATCTTGATATCAACGCATTTATTCCATCAACGTATGTATATAATGAATATCAAAAACTGGAATTATACAAACGTATTTCATCCATTGAATCCAAAGATGAAATGGAAGATATGACAGATGAGTTGATCGACCGCTTTGGGGAAATGCCGAAAGCAGTCTACAATCTGTTATATGTTGCATATTTGAAATCATTAGCACACCACGCTTATATGACAGATGTGAAACAAAAAGGAGAAAAAGTCTCATTTGAAATGAAACCAGATGCAGCTGTGGACGTAGAAAAAATTCCAGTGGTATTAGAAGAATACAAACGTGAATTATCCTTCCAGGCAGGCAAGAATCCGACATTTGTACTGGATCTGTCAAAGACAAAGAAAGTGAAGCAGTTAGAAAAGATTGAACATTGTGTGAACTCGCTCAATTCATTGATAATCCGATAAGTTTGTGCTATAATATCGCCAGACATTAGCCTAATATAATCATAATATGAAGGAGAAAATGAAATGAAGAAATTAGCAAAGAAGTTGCTATGTTTAACTGCAGTTCTTGCGTTAACTCTTTCTTTATTTACAGGATGTAAAAGCAAGAATGAGAAGACATTATTTGAATATGCAGGACAAGAAGTAACATTCCAGGAAGCACATGTATATGCAAGAATCATGCAGTATCAGGCAGAAGCTCAGTACGGAGCATACTTCGGAGACAGCATGTGGTCTATGCAGGTCGGAACAGACAGCAAAGGAAAGAAGATCACAATGCAGCAGTCTGTCAAAGACAGCGTTATCAACCAGTTAAAACAGATCAAAGTTTTAGCAGCACACGCAGACGACTACAACGTGAAGTTAACAAAATCTGAGAAGAAGCAGATCAAAGAAAGCGTAACTGCCTTCGCAAAAGACTCAACAGGTAAGAAAGTCATGAAGAAGACAGAAGCAGATAAAGATATGATCCAGAAACTGTACGAAGAAAGCACGATCGCAAGTAAAGTTATGCAGGCGATCATCAAGAAAGCAAACGTTACAGTAACAGATGACGAAGCCAAAACTGTTAAAGTTTACAAACTTGTCTTCACAACAAAGACAACAGACAGCAAGACAGGAAAAGAAAAAGACATGACAGCCGCTGAGAAGAAAGATCAGCTAAAGAAAGCAAAATCCGCATTAAAGATGATCAAGAAAGGTCAGAGTATCAGCTCTGTAGCTAAGAAGTTCAGCGTAAACTCTGACAACGAAGAATCCTATACAAAAGGAAAAGCTGCATTAGGAACAAAATTCGAAACAGCAGCAGCAAAACTTAAGAAGAACCAGGTAAGCGGAGTCGTAGAATTAGACGATGCATACGTGATCATCAAGATGTTAAATCCAAACGACACAACAGCAGCTGCATCAAACAAATCCACACTGCTTCAGGAAAAACAGCAGGCAGCATACGAGAAAGTCTACAAGAAGTGGACAAAAGATGCAGACAAGAAGTGGGATGACAAGAAGTCTGTAGATCAGGATCTGTGGAAAGAAGTTAAGTTCAAATATAAAGCTACAACAGCATCTACAGCAGCAACAACTACTACTACAACAGCAGCTAAGAACACAACAACAGCTGCGAAGAATAAATAATTACAAGAAATAAAAAGGCCGGAGATAACGGGAATAGTTATCTCCGGTCTTTTTGACTTTCTGTGATCACACAGGCACCGAGTTGTTCATATGTATGAATGCATTTTTCTGAGATTGAAGAATTCGTAATAAGATTGCGACCTTTTCCAAGTTGACAGATGTAGATAAAATCTTTCTTCATAAGTTTGGTTTCATCTGCGAGAAAATAGATTTCAGGAACCATGTGACAGAGCAGGCGTACAATTGATGCCTCAGCCATACTTCCTAAAAAGATATTTCCTTCTTCATCAACAGCATTAACTCCAATAAAAGCACAGTCAAGCTGGAATGAATTCAGATTCGATTCGGCAATCTGGCCAGTTGTAGTAAGTGAATTATGACGTATTTCTCCACCCAGAGAAATTAGATGAATATTAGGATATGAACTTAATTCGTAAGAAATATTGACTGCATCTGTAACGATATTTAAGGTGCCAGAATCTTTGAGCATTGTAGCAAACATATGGACTGTTGTTCCAGAGGCAAGGAAAATATGATGTCGATTCTGAATGTAAGGAAGAGCAGCTCTTGCAATAGATTCTTTCAATTCAATATTTTGCGTCATACGCTGATGAAAAGGAAGAGTGGTATCGTGAATCGAAAGAGAAGGAAGTGTTGCACCTCCATGTGTACGGATCAATTTATGGTCATTCTCAAGTTCCTTTAAATCTCTTCGTGCAGTCATTGGCACGATGTCAAATATTTCACAGATTTCAGAAATTGAAATCCGTTCAAAATGAGATAAATAATCTAATATTTTTTGTTGACGTATATCTTTTTTCAACGAAATAGCTCCTTTTATATACTATATAATTATCTTTTATTATACTTTACAGAAAAGGAAAATTCAAGAAATAAGAGAATAATAAAAAGTTCTAAACGAACATTTATATAGACAAAACGAACATAAAAATGTTAATATGAAACAAATATAAGTGTTAGAAAGGATGTTTTATTATGAAATGTGTTGCAGTAGGAGATATGATGATTCCGTCCATATATTTTAGGAGGGAATTAGAAAAAAGTTCGATCATTGATGAGTTTATATGTAAATCCTGGAAAGAAAATAGTAGTAAAGATGATTTCAGGGAAGTTATCCGAAAGATAGAAACACAGGGAGCATGTGCATTTGAGATAGAAGATGAGATTACAGAGCTTATGAAAAAGGCGGATGTTATTTTTGTACATCAGTGTCCGGTTAGTAAGGAAGTGATCAAAGAAGCAGAAAATCTAAAGTATATTTTATCCTGTCGTGGTGGTGTGGAGAATATTGACATGGAAGCGGCAAAAGAAAAGGGTGTGAAAGTTATTAATTGCCCAGCTCATAATGCATATGCAGTTGCAGAATATACGATTGGAATGATTTTAAATGAATTAAGAAATATCACAAGATCTTGTACAGCATTAAAGAATGGTGAGTGGAGAGAAAAATATCAAAATTCTGAGACACTGACAGAACTAAGAAGCCAGACGATCGGAATCATTGGATTTGGAACGATTGGTCGTCTCGTCATTGAACGTCTGAAAGGTTTTCATCCAACTATCCTTGTTCATGATCCATTTGCAGATGAAGATAAGATTCGAGAAGAAGGATGCAAACCAGTTACAAAAGAAGAACTGATCAAACGATCAGATGTGATCACGATTCATGCAAGGATCAAGGCTGGTGATCCACCAATTATCGGAAAAGAGGAATTTAATCAGATGAAAGAAACTGCTTATTTGATCAATACAGCAAGAGCAGTCGCAGTTGATATGAAAGAACTTTATCATGCACTTTCAGAGCATAAGATCATGGGAGCAGCAATCGATGTATTCCCGACAGAACCTGTTTCAAAAGATGAACCATTGTTGAAATTAGACAATATTACAGTGACAAATCATCAGGGAGGAGCAACCGTAGAATCATATGTGAAGGCACCAGAGATGGTTCTCGATATGTTAAAACATAGTTTAGAATAAAAAATACAATTACAAAGTATAAAAAATAGCTGCTTTAACAATTATTTTCAAAAAAATGTGAAAGAAATTGTCAGCAGACTATTTTTTTGCATTTTTTTTGAAACACTTGAAACTGTTTTTTCAAAAAGTACAATGCTATACTTTAGTTACAGATGAGGTGAACATATGAACAAGAGATCTCGAGAAATATTATCTCAGCTAATTACAAAAACAGAATATAGTCAGACAATATCAATTCAGAAACTGGCTGATATGTTTAAAGTTTCAAGCCGGACCATACGATATGATATTGATCAGATTAATGATTATCTGAAAGAAAATCATTTACAACCATTGAATCTTGGAAAAAGAGGTGTGATCAACACCGAACCAGATATCACGAAAGCGAGAGAATCCCTCTCAGAAGAAGGATTTTACTCTTTCAAACTTACAAGGGAAGAAAGAGTCAGTTTCGCAGCAGTGTTGATGATCTGTTCCGATGATTACATCACATTATCAGAGATTGCAGATCAGTTATTTGTAAGCAGATCAACAGTCATTCAGGATTTGGAACATATCAAAACTTTTTGCAGAGAGAGACATTTATATGTACTTTCTCATTCAAACAAAGGGTTGCTTCTGGAAGGAAGAGAGATCGATAAACGAAACTTATTGATCGATATGATCCAGTCAGGAAGCAGTATTTTCAAGGTTGAGCCAATTTTCCAGCATTTAACACAGTGTCTTTCAAAGAACTTAAAGATAGATCTGGAAGATATCTCAATGATCGAAAAGATCATCAATGAGGCAGAACATATTTATGGAAGATTTTTGACAGACCGGTCATTTACTCAGTTAAGAAATTACTTTCAACTTTCACTTTACCGCTTAAGAAAATCACATTACGTGGAATATGGTGGAGAAAAGAACAGCAAATGGGAAATGGCCAAAGGAATGATCGACCAGATTCAGCAGTTTATCGTAAAAGAAATACCGGACACAGAAGTCTATTATATAGCAGATGTCTTAAACCGAATGAAATACATCAAGAAAACGACCAGTAACAAAGAGATTGTTAAGATGCAGGTCATCACAAGAAATTTCATTCAGAATATATCAAAAGATATTCATATGAATCTTCAAGGAGATTACATCTTTTATGAAAACCTGATCAATCATCTGGAATCAACATTCTCAACACTGGGTGATAGATTTGCAATTAATTCCGTAGTTGATGAAGTGCTTCAGAGATATCCGGGAGTCAAAAAAGCCACAGAAAAGAATGTTCATGTATTGGAAGAATATGTTGGAAGAAAGTTATCACAAGAAGAGATCGCATACATCGTAGTTCATATTTGTGCAGCGATCGAGCGAAACAAGAATGAGACCGTAAGATATTCCGTAGTTTTAGTATGCAACGGAGGAATCGGTACATCACAGTTACTTCTTGCAAGACTGGAGAAATTTTTCCACTTGGATGTGATTGACATCATTCCGGCACACGACATTGAAAATATGAATATGGAAGATGTTGATGCAGTGATCTCAACAATCTCACTTGAAGGGAAAGGAATTGAGTATATACAGGTTGATCCATTACTGACAGATGAGGATTGTATCAGAGTTGGTGAGAAATTATCAAAGATCACTCCGAAGACAACAGTAAAGGAAACCGTTTCTGAGGAAACAACAGATTCATTTAAATCTTTGGAAAAGATAAAAGAGATCTTAGATGATGAAGATGCACTGGCAAAGATAAGAACAGTCGTTGATTCATTCTTTCAGAAAAAAGAAGAAACCATGCTAAGTGATCTTCTTCCAGCACAGGCAATCCAAATCGGAGTTGAATGCAGTGACTGGAAAGAAGCGATCAAAGCAGCCGCACAGTATCTTCTAGAACAGGGTGCCATCAACGAACATTATGTAAATGCCATGATTGAAAATGTCATGGAAAATGGCCCATACATCGTTGTTGCACCAGGATTTGCACTCCCACATGAAGCATTGAATGCAGGAGCCAGCAAAGTTGGAATGAGTCTGATCAGACTAAAGACCCCAGTTCCTTTTGGAAAAGAGGAAATGGATCCGATTGAATGGGTATGTTGTCTGAGTGCAATCAACAAAGAAACTCACTTAAAAGCGATGTTTCAACTAGTAAATCTTTTTTATAACCAGTCTTTTCGTGAGAAGATCAAAGAGTGTAAGACGGGAGAAGAAATTTACAAGATTATAGAACAATTTGAGTATGAAACGAGGTAGATACAATGATTTGGGAAGACCTGAATGAAAACTTGATAGTGCCTGATCTGGAGGCAAAAAGTTCCGATGAAGTATTTGAAAAACTTGGAGGTTTATTTATAGCTGAAGGGTATTGCAGAGATACTTATGTCGATGCTTTAAAAGACAGAGAAAAAGATTTTCCAACAGGAGTCAATATGGGAAGTATTGGAATCGCAATTCCTCATACCGATAAACAACATGTGATCAAAGGTGGGGTGGCGATCGGAGTCTTAAAAGAACCGGTACATTTCTACCAGATGGGAACAACCGATGAACCAGTGGAAGTAAAATTAGTATTTATGCTTGCAGTGGAAGATCCAAAAGAACATTTAGTCTTTTTACAGAGAATTCTTGCAGTACTTCAGGATCAGGATGTTTTAGCTAAGATCATGAAAACTGGAGATAAAAAAGAGATCATCGAGATCATCAAAGAAAAAGAAAGCAATTTATAAATTTTATATAAATAATTCATGCTATATTTCAGGATAACATCTTGAAAAGAAAGGAGATTTATTATGGCAGCAGTAAATATTTTATCAGTATGTGGATCAGGAACAGTAACATCATCTATGGTAGCTGCAAAGCTGAAAGAAAAGCTTGGGGAAAGAGGATACAGCGTTTCTACAACAGAAGCTCGTCCAACAGAAGCTTTAAACTTAGCAACTTCCGGAAGATTTGATATCTTAACACATACAAGCCCACTTCCAGATGGAGACTACACAATTCCAACAGTCAATGCTTTCGCATGCATTACAGGAATGGGAGAAGACCAGTTCTTCGAAGATGTCGTAGCGGCATTAAAATCCGTAGGAAAATAAAAGTGTTTTAGAGTGTATTAAAAGAGAAAAGAGAATTATATGAGTGTGTTCTTCGGAACAAAGGGAGGAACTTATGGTAGTATTAGAATTTTTGAAAGCGATCATTGATAACTTTGGATCAGCAATCGTCGTTCCATTTATCATCTTTATCATTGCATTGATCTTTAGAGTAAAACCAGCAAAAGCATTCTTATCTGCTTTGTATGCAGGTGTATCTCTGGAAGGTTTTTCACTGATCATCGGGGCATATACACCAATCATCACACCATTGGTACAAAATATGTCAAAAGTAATGTCAAATGTAACAGGTGTTGAATTAAACACATTTGACGTAGGTTGGCAGGCAACATCTGTCGTAGCATTTGCAACAAGTGCTGGTATGATCTACTTAGGACTTGGTATCGCATTGCAGACAATCTTATTCCTTGTAAAATGGACAAACATTTTCCAGCCATCTGACTTATGGAACAACTACTCATACATTGTATGGGGTGCTATGGTAATCTTCAAGACTCACAACTTTGCATTAGGTATTGCATGTATGGTTTTATTAAACTTATACAGCTTATTAATTTCAGAACTTGTAGCAAAACGTTGGTCTAAATACTATAACTATCCAAACTGTACAATCATCGCTATGCATAACGTAGAGCCAGCAATCTTTGCTATCGCAATCGACCCAATTTTAAACTTACTCGGATTAAACAAAGTTAAATTAAACCCTAAATCAATCGAAAAGAAATTAGGATTCATCGGTGAACCAATGACATTAGGATTCATCCTTGGTGGAATCATCGGTATCCTTGGAAACGTAGGAAAATTAACATCTATGGCAGGATGGGGAAGCGTATTTACAGCAGCCATCGCTACAGCAGCAATCATGGCTATCTTCCCTAAAATCGCTAGTATGTTTGCTCAGGCATTCGCACCTATCACAGAAGCGGCCAGAGTATTCATGAAGAATTCTGGAGACAGAGAATGGTACATCGCAGTAAACGATGCTGTAGGATATGGTGAACCAGCAACATTAACAAGTGGATTATTATTAATCCCAATCATGGTAGTTATCGCAACAGTACTTCCTGGTAACCAGGTACTTCCAGTTGTTGACCTTTTAGCTATCCCATACATGGTACAGGGACTTGTAGCAGTATACAAAGGAAATATGTCTAAGATCTTAGTAGCCGGTGTTATCTGGTTCAGCTTAGGATTATTAATGTGTACATACACAGCACCATTATTCACAGACGTTGCCAGAGGTGCAGGATTCGCAATTCCAGCCGGAGCAGCAATGATCACAAGTTTCAACATCCTTGGTAAACCAATGCTTGGTTTCGTATTCCTTGCATTCTTATCAGGAAACCCATTATTTATTGGAATCGCAGTTGCAGTATACGCAGTAGCATTCTTCATCTTTAAGACAAAGAATGCACAGATCGTAGCATATCTTGATCGTCAGGCAGACAAAAACGATGCAGCAAATGAGGCAGAAGGAGCGTAATAGATTATGAAAATAGATGTAAATCAGTTTTTAAAACCATGTAGTTGCGGAAGAAAACACGAGATCGTTGTCGATGATATCATCATCGACAGCGGTGCAATCAATCAGTTGCCAGAAATCTTAAAAAGACCAGCGTATGCTGATAAAAAATCATTGGTTATGATCTGTGATGAGAATACTTATGAAGCAGCTGGTAAACAAGTAGAAGCACTGGTTCCAGGACTAAAAAAGATCGTATTAGATCCTGATAATCTTCATGCTAATGAACATGGTGTAGAAGCAGCTAAAAAAGGATTAGATGAGATTGGTGATGTAGATATGATGATCGCTGTGGGATCTGGAACAGTTCATGATATTACAAGATTCCATGCATATGAGATGAAGATACCATTCTTCTCAGTACCAACAGCAGCCAGTGTCGATGGATTTGTATCTACAGTAGCAGCAATGACATGGCATGGATTTAAGAAAAGTTTTACAGCGGTATCTCCAGTTGTAGTAATTGCAGATACTGATATTTTCAAAAAAGCACCACTACGCCTGACAGCATCTGGGGTATCAGATCTTCTTGGAAAATATACTGCATTAGCAGATTGGAAGATCACACATTTGTTGACAGGAGAATACATTTGTAAAGAAATCTGTGATATGGAATATCAGGCATTAGACAGTTTGATCTCAAGTTTGGATGGACTGAAAACAGGTGACACAAAAGCATATGAAGATCTGATGTACGGATTATTATTATCAGGACTAGCTATGCAGATGACAGGAAACTCAAGACCAGCATCTGGTGCAGAGCATCATATGTCTCATTTATGGGAGATGGAAGTATTAAATGATTATATTGATTTCTATCATGGAGAGAAAGTAGGAGTTGGTCTGGTATTATCTTCTAAGATTTACCACAAAGCAGCTGAAAAGATGCTTGCAGGCGAATTCAAAGTAAAGGATAAAATGCCAATCGAGGAAGATTTGATTCGTGAGAAATTCAATAAACCAGGAATGTTTGATATCATCATGGAAGAAAATACTCCAAATCTGTTAGAACAGGTTGATTCTAAGAAATTGATCGAACATAAAGAAGAAATTGCAGCAATCATTAATGAAATTCCAACAGATGAAGAATTGATTGCGATGATCAATAAAGTAGAGGGAGTAAAATCATTAGAAGATCTAGGATTTGATGAAAGTTATCAGGCTGAGACAGCAAGATTATCACCATATGTACGTGCAAGGATCACATTTATGCGTTTATTAAAATTTTATGATTTCTATGAGGAGGTCATTTCATGCTAGAAGAATTAAAACAGAAGGTTTATGAAGCAAATATGGAATTACCAGCCAAAGGTTTAATCACATATACATGGGGGAATGTCAGCGGAATTGACAGAGAAAAAGGTTTATTTGTGATCAAACCAAGTGGAGTTCCATATGAGACATTAAAACCATCAGATATGGTTGTTATGAATCTGGCTGGAGAGAAAGTCGAGGGAGAATTGAATCCATCTTCTGATACCCCAACACATCTTGAGTTATACAAAGCATATGAAGACCTTGGTGGAATCGTTCATACACATTCTCCATGGGCAACTTCATGGGCACAGGCAGGAAGAAGTATTCCTGCATATGGAACGACACATGCTGATTATTTCTATGGAGAGATTCCATGTGCAAGATCACTGACAGCCGAAGAAGTTGAAGGTGATTATGAAAAGAATACAGGATTGGTGATCATTGAAACCTTTAAAGAGAAAAATCCAATCTATGTACCAGGAGTTTTATGCACGAATCATGGACCATTTACATGGGGAAAAGATGCAGCAGAAGCTGTACATAACGCGGTAGTTCTTGAAGAAGTAGCCAAAATGGCATATCGTACAGAACATTTGAAACCAGAGGTTTCACAAGCACCACAATATCTGCAGGACAAGCACTTTTTCAGAAAACATGGAGAAAATGCATATTATGGGCAAGGGGTATAAGTAGAATTATTCTACTTTACTATAAATGTAATAATGCTTTAGAAAAAAGGTTTTTGTTCACTACAGCAAAAGCCTTTTTCTATACCTGAAAATATAAGGAGATAAAGAATGACGGTTGATAAAATAAAGGAAATTAAATGTTTTATTTTAGATATGGACGGAACAATTTATTTGGGAAATGAATTATTCGATTTTACAAAAGATTTCTTAAATAAAGTAGAAGAAACAGGAAGAGAATATTATTTCTTTACAAATAACTCATCAAAGAGTCAGCAGGCATATATTGATAAACTTGGTAACATGGGCATTCACATTGAGCCAAAACAGATGATGATCTCAAGTCATGTTATGATCAAGTATCTGAAAGAAAAGCATCCAGGGGAAACTATTTATGTTGTAGGAACTCCATCGCTGATCAATGAATTTAAGACATTTAATATGCCGTTGGTAGATGAAAATCCAGATATTGTGATCTTAGGATTTGACACAACACTAACTTACGAAAAAATATCCAAAGCATGCCACTATATAAGAAATGGCTGTACATACTACGGAATCAACCCAGATTGGAATTGTCCAATGGAAGGTGGTACATTTATTCCAGACTGCGGTTCCATGGCCAAATTAGTAGAAGCTTCTACAGGAAGATTCCCAGAATTCTTTGGAAAACCATCTAAACACACACTAGACTACATCATCAAAGAAACCGGTTATAAACCAGAAGAGATAGCGATCGTTGGAGATAGACTTTATACAGACATAGCAGTCGCAGATGGAAGCGATGTTACATCAATTCTGGTATTAAGTGGGGAAAGTACTTTGGAAGATGTGGAAGCAAGTGATGTAAAACCAGATATTATTTTGGAATCCTTGAAAGATATTACAGAGAAATTGTAGGTAGGCTGTCATAGACACAACTACTCAGATTTTTCAATACTGTAATTGTCCACACTATAGACTTCTGGTATATGATAAAAAATAAATAAACGACAGGAAAAGCAGCATTGGAATTTTGCCACGTTTCCTGTCGTTTATTTATTTTTTATCATATACTCAAAGCCTACAGCTGGCCAACTACATAATCAAAAATTATGCCTGAGCCTTAGCCCACTCAGCAAATTTAGCACTTTCAACCTGAGCTTCATCCATACTAGAAGCTTTCACACCATAGTAGAATTTGATCTTAGGTTCTGTACCAGAAGGACGAACGCAAACCCAAGCTCCACCTTCAAGTTCATAATAAAGAACATCTGAAGAAGGAAGTCCTGTAGGTCCTACTTTACCGCTTTCTACATCAAGAACAGTATCTTTGCTGTAATCACGGATCTTAAGAACTTTATAACCAGCGATATCTTTTAATGGGTTTTCACGTAAATTAGCAAGCATAGCTTTCATCTTATCCATACCTTCTAATCCTGGGAAGTCCATTGCTGTGATGCTGTCTACGCAGTATCCGTATTTCTCATACATGTCGATCATAACATCCCATAATGTCTTACCTTTTGTTGCATAGTAAGCAGCAGCTTCACAAAGAGCAACTGTAGCAGAAACAGCATCTTTATCTCTTGCATATGTACCAATCAGGCATCCGTAGCTTTCTTCTAATCCGAACAGATATGTACCTTTTCCAGACTGCTCAAATCCAAGGATTTCTTTACCGATCCATTTGAATCCAGTTAATACTTCGATCAGCTTCACATTGTAAGCCTTCGCGATCTCATCGACAAGGTTTGTTGTAACGATAGATTTAACAACAGCACCATCTGCTGGAAGAGATCCAGCTTTTTCTTTCTTCTGGCTTAATACATATTCACATAATAAAGAACCAGACATATTACCTGTTAAAGGAATATATTCTCCGCTCTTAGCATCTTTTACATATACACCTAAACGGTCAGCATCAGGGTCAGTAGCAAGAACAAGATCAGCATCTTTTTCTTTGGCAAGAGCAAGACCTAATGCAAATGCTTCTTTTGCTTCTGGGTTTGGATAGCTGACTGTTGGGAAGTCACCATCTGGAAGTTCCTGTTCTGGGACAACATATACATTCTTAAATCCAAGATCATCAAGTACGCGACGTACTGGAAGATTACCTGTTCCATGGAGAGGAGTATAAACAATCTTTAATTTGGAAGCCATCTCATCGATGGAAGCCTGATTGATCACCTGTTTTTCAACTTCTGCGATATAAGCGTCATCAACTTCTTTACCGACCACTTCATATAAACCTGCAGTTACGGCATCTTCTTTAGACATTGTCTTGCAAGTTGAAATGTCAGTGATCGCATTAACTTTCGCTGTAACACCTGAAGCATGAGGATCTGTAAACTGAGCACCATCTTCCCAGTATACTTTGTATCCATTGTACTGAGGTGGGTTATGGCTGGCTGTTACGTTGATACCAGCGATACAGTCTAAATGTCTTACGGCAAATGATAATTCTGGTGTTGGACGTAAGGATTCGAAGATAAATGCTTTGATTCCGTTAGCAGCAAGAGTGCGGGCTGCTTCGTCAGCGAATTCAGGAGACATATGTCTTGAATCAAATGCGATAGCAACACGTTTCTTATCTGTTCCCTGTTCTAAGATATAATCAGCTAATCCTTGAGTAGCCTTTCTTACAACATAAATATTCATACGGTTGATACCAGCACCGATGATTCCACGAAGTCCAGCAGTACCAAATGCAAGATCTGCGTAAAAACGTTCTTTGATTTCATTTTCATCGTTCTCGATGGCTGTTAATTCTTTTTTTGTATCTTCATCAAAATAAGGATTAGAAAGCCATTCCTGATAAGTTTCTTTGTAGTTCATAAATTACTCCTCCTTTAAGTTATAAAAATGCCTTTTGTTTAATTATACCTTAAAACTCATGAAAAAACATTATAAATTTGTACATATTTTTCGAGGAAAATCGAGCGAGCTTCTTTATTGTGAATAAACTCCTCTAATTTCTCGATATATCGTGGAGAAATCCAATGTTTTTTGTGTGCCATATACTGATTCGAGATCTTCCAGAATTTTTCCGGAAATAAAAACAATCCATACAGGCATAAAAGGTCATCTTTTGACAAAGGCATAAAGCGGTCATAGTTTGATAAAAAGGTTTCACAAAAGGCAAAATTATAATTATTTTTCTCAAGTGTCTTCTTTAGGAAATAATAAACATCCAGAATCGGATATCCATGGTAAAAATGTTCAAAATGGATCGTAGCAGGGGCAGAGGATGTCATGATGATATTATGGTGGTTATAAGCCCCATGACACCATCCACGGCGAGAAGGTATGGTTTCATTTAAGATTTGGATGGAACGCTCCATCTGTTCCCAGAAGGCTTTCGTCTGTTCCAAAAATAAATATTCAAAAACCCCTTTCTTTTTGCGTTTGCGTATGTAACGTGCAATGCTTTTTAATTCCAAATATTTTTGCTCATAATATGTGGAAATGGATGTATATTTTCTAAGATTTTCAGATGAAAAAGAAATAGCAAGACAATGATTATGAAAGCTTGCGAGATTTTCCGCAGAAGATCTGATATCTTTTAAAGCATGAATATCGCATTCCGTACCCAAATAAGTTTTTCTAAGCGCAAATGTTTCGTAATACCGGTCAAAAGTAAGAAAATATCCGTCTTTGTTTAAAATGTACTGGTCGGTTTTATAAAAATGATGGTCATGCATTGCCAAAGTCCATTCAGAAACAGCACAAAGACGTTCTTCTGATAGAGAAGTCTGGGATAAGGCATAGACATCATTTTCCCCAAAACACAAAACACAGCCTCGGCCCCGTCGGGTATGAGAGACAGAAATATCATATTGATCCAGCAGTGCCTGATATTTTTCGTTCAACATAGATCCTCCTTTATGTTCTACCTCTAATGATATGAAAATAAGACTAGGAATATGATAGAAACTTGCCATGAAAGTATAAATAGGATATACTGAACTTATCTCAGAAAGGAGTATATGAACTATGAGAAAAAGATTTTTATTAATTTCAACAATCATCGTGCTAAGCGCATTTACATTTGCAGCTTGCGGAAAGAAGAGCCCAAGCAGCCCTGAATCAACAAACAGCGAGACGACAACAGCAGAACCTACAACAGAAGAAAACACAGAAAAAGACACGACAGAAGAAGAAAAACCAGTTGCAACAGCAACATCAGAAGAAAGCACAAAAGAACATACAAAGACAACAACAGCAACAAAGAAAGATGAACAGGCCAAACCAAAGAGTGCAACAGGTACTTATAATGGATTTGCAGACACAAGTTCTGTAGAGATTGAGATGTCTGACGGAAGTTACCAGACATTTATGGTGAATGATGAAGACCTTGTGAATAAATTAAATGATATGGACGAAGGAACTAAGATCACATTCACATATGGAGCTGTGGAAGGACAGGCGAATATGGAGATTCTTTCTATTGAATAATTTAGTTTTTTATCTATCTGAATAAAGAAATAACAGACTCAACATAAATAAAAACCGAGGATAAAGGGATATTTATGTTGGGTCTGTTTTTCTTAAGGTCCACAGGGATTTTACGAAGTCAGAAAAATGAAGAAATCAGAAAAACAGAAGTAGTAATATTAAAAAAGAACAAGATATGGAAATTGCCAGATAACATAAGGTCTACGGTATCAATGTCTACGTTTTTTGTCGTTACAGACTATTCATTTCATTTTGACTACTGCTGGAATTATAGTATACGCATTTTGGAGTTTCATGTATTCTAAAAATCTTGTCTGAAGGTTTTCTTTTTTAGTTAATGTCCAGCTAATTGTTGAACAATAACAATGAAAGAAGTATGTTATGTTGTTAATGGAGTAAGTCTTGACATAAAAAAAATGAAATGATATTCTAATAATAGAAAAAGGTGCTACCGATATGACGGTCACCTGATATTTAATGAATCAAAAAATGATCGCTTAAATTGACAGGTTTAGGGCGATCATTTTTCTGTCTTGGCATCATGCTTTCCGCGATTGTAGCCAAGACTATAACATGCGATACACAATGATAGTACAGCAATTAAGCTTTCAATCGTTAGCATAATTCAAGTCCCCTTTCCGTCGAATTTCTCTTTTTCAAGAGATGATCTATGTAATCGGGGCTATAACTCCCACGTAGGAAGTGACCGCCATTCACGTCAAAGTGAAGTAACACCTGTTTTTTATTTTATCAAATCATGTATACTTATTCAATTAAAATATTCTATTTATTAAATTTTATAAAGTATACAATATTAATTTGACATTTTTAAGTTTATATTTTAAATGTTTTGACAAATCGGTGCAGTAGACCCCCTTTTACCTTCTGTTAATAAACACAAAAATTATTAACCAGTACCGCTTAAGGTCTCTGGAACCTTAAGAAATCACAAGCTCCTGCAGGTAAAAAAATATGCGTTGTTAAAAGAAAATATGTTATGATGAAAGAAAAACAGAAAGGATACTAATATGACAAAGATTAAATTAACAGATAACCTTTCCTTATCTCAGATCATCCGAGGTTTTTGGAGACTAGATACTTGGGAATTATCAACAGACGAACTTATTGATAACATGAAATCAAGCATAGACTTAGGTGTAACATCTTTTGATACAGCAGAGATTTATGCAGATACTTTATGTGAATCTCAGATAGGTGAAGCATTTGCCAAAGATCCGGCATTAAGGGGAAAAGTAGAGCTGATTTCAAAAACAGGAATTTACAAACAAGAAATTAATGGAGAATCATTTGGGTATTATAATACAACTTATGATAGAATCGTACGATCCTGTAAAGAAAGTCTTCAGAGATTACATACAGATTATCTTGACCTATATTTAATTCACAGAGAAGACCCTCTTTTAGATCCATGGGAGGCAGGCAGAGCAATGCTGGATCTGAAGAAAGAAGGGCTGATCAAAGAAATCGGAGTGTCAAATTTTGATCCATTTAAATTTGATGCAATGAATAAAGCAGTTGACGGAGCACTTGTAACGAATCAGATTGAATGGAACCCAGTATGTTTTGAACATTTCAATTCTGGAATGATGGATTATCTGACAGTTAATAAAATTCATCCAATGATATGGTCACCACTTGCAGGAGGAAGATTATTTCAAGAAGATGATCTACAATGTAAGAAAGCAATGGATAAGATCAAAGAAATCGCTGAGAGACATAACTGTGAACCAGATACGATCGTGTATGCATGGATCATGTATCATCCAGTACAGGCAATGCCGATCATTGGAAGCAGAAAGGTTGAGAGGATTGAATCTGCAGTGAAAGCAATGGATGTTAAATTAGAGCATTATGAATGGTACGAGATTTATGCAGCAAGCGGACAGCAGCAGATAAGATAATGAATAAAATGAATGAAAATAGAAAAATCGTGTTAGATACTTTAAATGAGCAGAACATCGAATATGAAATGTTTGAACATCAAGCGGTATACACAGTCGATGAAATCGAAGACTCTGACCTGTGGAATCATGAGAATGGAATAGGGGCTAAGAATTTATTTTTACGAGATGGCAGCGGAAAGCATCATTTTCTTGTGATCATTCGGGAAGACAAGCAGGCAGACCTTAAGAAAGTAAGAGACGAGATTGGAAGTTCCAGACTAAGTTTTGCCTCAGCCGAGCGTCTAATGAAATATTTAAATATTGAACCCGGATCTGTTTCGCCGTTAGGCGTTTTGAACGATCAGGAATGTGTGATTCCGGTATTCTTTGACGAAGATCTGAAAGAATATGAATACATTGCAGTCCATCCAAATGATAATACAGCAACGATTTGGATGAAACTTGCTGATCTTGTGAATGTCATAAAGTTGCATGGAAATCAAGTAAAATTTATCAATGTGGAATAAAATTCATGAATAAGAAAAAGAACACAAGATTCTTTGATTTTTTGAGAATTGAGGACTATAATGTAGCCAATATAAAGAGTCAAAAGAATAAATAGAAAGAAGGCAACGAACAAGATGAGTTATTATAGTGTGAATTTACCAAGTTATACGATCGGAGAGGGATGTTATAAAGAGATTCCGCATACAACAAGATTTTATGGAAAAACAGCTGTTGTCATCGGTGGAAAGATCGCGATGTCTAAAGCAAAAGATAAGATCTTAGAAGGAATCAAAGATTCCGATGTAGAAATCCTTGATTTTATCTGGTACGGTGGTGATTCCACCTATGAAAATGGTAACGCATTGATCGACATGGACGTTGTCAAGAAAGCAGACATGATCTTCGCAGTCGGTGGAGGACGTGCCTGTGATACATGTAAATACGTGGCAAATGAAATGGATAAACCATTATTCTGCTTCCCAACCGTAGCATCAAACTGTGCATCTGTCACGGCAATCTCTGTAATTTATAACCCAGATGGATCATTCAGAGAATATTACTATCCAAAGAATGCAAACCATACATTCATCGAATCATCCATCATCGCTGATTCACCAGAAGAATTATTATGGGCAGGAATCGGAGATGCATTAAGCAAAGAATGTGAAGCAGTATTTGCATCCAAAGAAGACGAATTATCCCATACACCAATGATGGGAGTACAGCTAAGCAAGATCTGTACTACACCACTTGTTGAATATGGAAAGAAAGCATTGGACGACTTAAGAGCGAATAAAGTATCTTATGAATTAGAACAGGTAGCGTTAGACATCATCATCAGTACAGGATTAGTATCTAACATGGTAAGTGCAGCACCAAAATATTACTATAACTCAAGTCTTGCACACTGTGTATATTACGGATCAACCGTTACAAAAGGTGGAGAAAAACATTTACATGGAGAAATCGTATCATTAGGTGTGCTATGTCTGTTAACTTTCGGAAAAGAATACGAAGAAAGAGAACGAATCGCAAAATTCAACTTGAGTATGGGATTGCCAGTATGCTTTGAAGACATTGAGATCACAGAAGATGATTTTGATGCAATGGCAGAGAAAGCAATGACCACTACAGAATGGGACTTCAAACCTGAGAATGCTGGGGTTACGAAGGAAAGCTTTATTCAGTGTATGAAAGAAACAGATGAATATGGTAGAAGTATAAAATTTTAATTTGTAAGTTGGCCAACTGTAGATTTCGAGTATATGATAAAAAATAAATAAACGATTGGAAGCGCAGCTAGAGAATTTTCCTCACGTTTTTTACAGATCGCTGATTCGCCGGCTTTCCTTGCGTAACTCGCCTTCAAAGGTATTGAAAATCAGAACTCTTTGAGGCTCAAACAACGCACCAAGCCGGCTGCGAATCCGTAAAAAACGTGGCAAAATTCTAATGCTGCGCTTCCAATCGTTTATTTATTTTTTATCATATACCAGAAGTCTAAAGTGTGGACAATTACAAGATTGGAAAATTTAAGTGGATGTGTATGGAGAACAGTATTGATTGTAAAATAGGGGATTTTTAAACAGAAGGTAATGTTATTATGTGTCATAAACATCTCGATAAATCGGTGCTTATGCATCTCTTTAAATTTCCGTTTACGAATACAAAAATTATTATCCAATACCGTTTAACATACACACCCTGTAGTGATTTGAATAGCGTTCTATCTCATACATGAAACACTATTACAAATCAGAATTTAAGAAAATCATAAGTATATTTCACATTTTCCGTTATATTTCGCAACACCGCTCGATGTATAATAACAACATAAGGAGGTGCATTGCAGGATGAGACGTATAACAGTTTATTTTATCTGCCTCTTCATGATGCTAGGAAATATAAAGTTCGTATCTGCAGATACAGAGATCAACAGGATCATGAACAATAAAAATCAAGATGTTTTGTTTGTGGGATCCGTAACGTATGTTTCAGATAACTATTTTGTTTTAAGTGCAAAGGATTATATCAACACAGAATCAACATCAGAAGCAATTGCAAAAAGAACGGAAGATCATCGATATGTCATCATGGGAAAACCCAGTCGGCCACCGCCTGTTCATTGGGATTAATCAGTTCGGATTCCGGTACGGACGCTTCCGTGTTGTATACACACGGGGGCGTTAATTGCCGCTGCCCCCGGCGTTCTTCGGAATCATAGATTACAAGCGGCTTGTTCAGCATTTTTAACAACTGTTTGGCCATGACGTCGATCAGGCCCTGATGAGTTGTCTGCTGCTGAAGCTGCTGGCTGGTTTCCAGCAGCACCTTCATGCGATAGGCCGTCTGCGCGGACTGGGCGGCGTGGCGTTTGATCTTTCCCGCCAGCGAACTCGTCAGAAGACCGGCCGCAAACATGATGACAAACGTAACCGGATAGCCCTCGTCATAAGCCGCCAGAGTAAATCGAGGTTCGGTAAACACAAAATTAAAGGTCAGCACCGCCGCCAGCGAGGCGATCAGGCTGCAGCCCTGCCCCTGCGTCACGATGGCGACAATCTGCACGCCGAGAATATAAACCGTGATGATATTTGCTTCACTGAATCCGATCTGTCTAAATCCCAGCGAAAGCAGTGTACAGATTGCCAGCGTAACCAGCGTGATCCCCAGATCTTTCAGTCGGATTTCAATTGCGGGAATGTACTTTTTCGGCGGCGTATAGGGCCTGTCGCTTTGATTCTGCTTATCCGGAATAATATAAATATCCAGATTCGGCGCAAGTGCGCTGAGCTTCTCGGAAAACGATTCCTTGCCCCATCCCCATCCGGGACGGCGGGTGTTGCTGCGGCCAAGTACGATTTTGGAGACACCGGCCAGCCGTGCGAATTCGGCGATCTGGGCAGGGATATCCTCCCCCCATAACAGCTCGATCTGCGCCCCCAGCTGCTGCGCGAGGTGGATATGATCGCGCAGCCGCCGCCGGTCGGCGTCCGTCATGGAACCAAATGCCGGCGTTTCCACAAACAAGGCGGTAAACCGGCCTTTAAATGCCTGTGCCAAACGGGCGGCAGTGCGGATGATCCGGCCGTTGGTCGGGGCGGCGGACAGACACACGAGAATGTGTTCATCCGTATAATAATCCGATGCCTGCGGCCTGACCTTTTCCGTGATCCGCATCACGCGGTCCGCCGTCCGCCGCAGTGCGATTTCCCGCAGCGCCGTCAGATTTTCCACGGTAAAGAAGCTGCTGAGCGCTTTCTGCGCCTGCCCCTGTCGGTAAACCAGACCTTGGTTCAGACGCTGAATCAGCTCCTGCGGCTCCAAATCGACCAGCTCCACCTGATCCGCTTCATCGAACACCGAATCCGGAATCCGCTCGCGGACGGCGATCCCGGTGATCGAAGCGACGATATCGTTCAGACTTTCCAGGTGCTGGACATTGACCGTGGAATACACGTCGATCCCGGCTTTCAACAATTCCTCAACATCCTGATATCGTTTCAGATGACGGCTCCCGGGAGCGTTGGTGTGCGCCAGCTCGTCGACCAGGATCAGCTGCGGCCGGCGCTTTAACGCCTGATCGAGATCCAGTTCCTTTAATGACAGACCTTTATACGTTACCGTCTGAACCGGCAGCGATACGAGTCCTTCCGTCAGCGCCATTGTCTGCGGCCGGGCATGCGGTTCAATATAGCCGATCACGACGTCCACGCCCTGAGCCTTGACCTGACGCGCCGCTTCCAGCATCGCATAGGTCTTGCCCACGCCGGCCGCATACCCGAAGAAGATTTTCAAGCGGCCGCGGCTGGACCATCCGGTCTGTTCCTTCAGGCTTCTTAATAAACTTTCAGGATCTCTTCGTCTTTCGCTCACCGCCGCGGCCTCCGTTTCTTTCCCGGTGTTATTGTAGCACGATCGTTCAAGATTCCCCACCCGTCAGGCATTAAGATTTCATTAAGATCGCCTCTGCTCAGATCATGCCCAGCCTGCGGGCCAGCGCCAGATTTAATCGAACGACGTTGACTTTCGTTTCGCCGAAGATGCCCAGTACTTTCTCTTCAACGGCTTCGTCGATCAGCGTTTCGACCTCCGTCCTGGATAATCCGGTATTCGCGACGATCCGGTCTACTTGAACCCGCGCCGCTTCCACCGAGATATGCGGATCCAGCCCCGAGCCGGACGCCGTCACTAAATCGCTGGGAATTTCCTGACGCTTAACGGTTGGATTTTCCGCCAGGAACCGTTCCACATCCTTTTCGATCCGTTCCGTCAGCGCGGGATTGCTCGGCGCGTAGTTCTGACTTCCGCTGGCCAGTCCGCCGCCGCTGCCGGCTGCCGCTTCTTCCGCGGTGTAAGTGTTATACCGGTAAGCCGAGGGCCGGCCGTGAAACAGACGCTCATCTGTAAAATCCTGTCCGACAAGCGCGGACGCTATGGGTTTTCCCTGCACTTCAATCAGGCTTCCGTTGGCCTGAAAAGGAAACAGTACCTGTGCCGCGCCGGTTAAGATCAGCGGATAAACGAATCCGCAAAGTCCGATCATCGCCAGGGAAAAGCCGAAGGCCCGCACCAGCGTCATTCTATTTTTTTTCATTGTTAAACCTCCTAAATACCTAAGCAGACAAGCAGCGGCGCGATCATTAAATCGATCAGCTTAATGCCGATAAATGGGCATAGAATTCCGCCTGCGCCATAAATCATCAGATTGCGTCCCAGCATCTTTGACGCGCTCATCGGCTTGTAATGAACGCCTTTCATCGCCAGAGGAATCAGGCAGGGGATAATAACCGCATTGAAGATCAGCGCCGAGAGAACCGCGCTGGACGGACTTGCCAGACGCATGATGTTCAGCACCTGCATCTGCGGAATCGCGAGCGAGAAGATCGCCGGTATGATCGCGAAGTACTTGGCGATATCGTTGGCAATCGAAAAGGTTGTCAGGGAACCGCGGGTCATCAGCAGCTGTTTGCCAATCTCGACGACTTCCAGGATTTTTGTCGGATCGCTGTCCAGATCCACCATGTTGGCCGCTTCCTTGGCCGCCGAGGTTCCGGAGTTCATTGCCAGCCCCACATCCGCCTGCGCCAGGGCCGGGGCGTCGTTAGTCCCGTCGCCCGTCATCGCGACCAGCTTTCCTTCCGCCTGTTCCTTTTTGAT
>ENA-UPXC01000782-UPXC01000782.1-human-gut-metagenome-genome-assembly--contig:-NODE-782-length-51861-cov-54.089333_pt1 | contig 51861 bp, 45 predicted proteins | sample MGYA00250047_ERZ773371 | MGnify/ENA primary metagenome ERZ773371 (study PRJEB29103, sample SAMN06111975) | human gut metagenome | biome: human gut; feature: ankylosing spondylitis patient; material... | reverse complement strand
CCCGGCCAGCGAAGTACCGGAATCCTGATATGCTTCAGTGCTTCTACTACGTCTGTACGCATTCCGTTCTTGTTCGGGATCGGGGAATCTTCGCCTACATAGATTCCTTCGTAGATACATCTTCCCAGATGCTCTGAGAAATGTCCGTAAATCTCTTTGTTGATTTTGCTCTGTTTCTTTGATGGATTAATTACAAGCTTAGTCATTTTTACCTCCATAGTTGGTGATTTTTGGTTTTTATTTTACTTTTATCTAAAATAATATACTTTATTTTATAGTTTCATTATACACAACTTCTATATGATATTCAATATGTTTTCTGTAAAATTGTTATAGTAATTTTGTGTAAAAAGTATCCTGCAAACAGGATTAGTTACTTCTGCGATGAAATTCCTTTCTGCTGCAATGCGCTCCTGCCCAGAGAGCCTTATAATTATAGGAACATTACGGAGTAATTTTCTATAACACAAAAAAAGAGCCACAACAGATTTCATCTCAATCTATTGTGACTCTCTCGGTCCAGTCAGATTTTACAATCCTACATTTCCACTGTTCAGCCCTTCTTTGCTGTCTTTATCCAGCGGCAGCCAGTCCAGAACTTTCTTAATATAGCGGTTCCAGAAATCCCACTCATGTGCTCCCGGGCCTTCTTCGTAAGTTACATCTACTCCAAGTTCACGCATCGTATCTCTGAACTTACGGTTTGGAGGAAGAAGCGGATCATCCAGTCCGCAAGCAAGATACATATGTGGAAATGGAATTCCGTCTTTTTTCATATTTTCCGCGATCCATTCCGGATTGATCTCGCAGTCTTTGATCTGTGACAGATCTCCAAATACACCTTCCAAAAAACTCTTTTTCTCAAAGAACATCGGGGAACTGTCATCTGCTACATCCATTTTCTCAAGGATCATGGCAGAGGAAAGACCTGCGATATATCCGAATGTGTCATGATATTTCAGACCATTTCGGATTGCGCCATATCCTCCCATGGATAATCCGGCGATGAAAGTATCTTCTTTTTTATGTGACAACGGGAACATTCTTCGTGTAATCTTTACCAGCTCTTTTCCGATAAATTCACTGTAATTTTCGTTCACATTCGGATGATCCAGATAGAACATATTTGCTCCGGATGGCATCACTACCGCCAGATTCTTCTCCTCTGCCCATCTTTTAATACATGTTCCAGTTACCCAGTCTGTATAATTTCCCATTACCCCGTGAAGCAGATACAGGGTCTTAAATGGTTTGTTGTCTTCCTCTGTTTCCTCCTCAAAAAACACTTTATCTGCCGGCAGGATCACATTCATCGTTATCGGACGCATCAGTGCTTTTGAAAAGAAGTTCACTTCCATTAATGCCATCTTCTTATCCTCCTTATGTACGTGCAAAATATCTTATAATATCTGAATTTATTATACAAAAAATGCACCAAAAAAGCTACTGCCGCATCCGACAGCAGCCTCTTTTATTAACTTTTTTAATTATCAGCCCCATAGTAAGCAACAGGATTTCTGATACATTTTAATGCTGATGTAAATATTTTTCTCTAGTAGCAAGCCCGCCTCTGATATGCCGTTCCTGCTTGTTCACATCAAGAACCTGTCTCACTTCACACGCAAGACCCGGGTTAAGCTGGCTGAGACGGTCCGTGCAGTCCTTATGTACTGTACTTTTACTAATCCCAAATTTCTTCGCCGCCTGACGCACCGTCGCCTTTGTCTCAATAATATAATTCGCAATTTCCACTGCCCGCTCTTCGATATAATCTTTCACGGATAAGCCTCCGAAGACGCTGTTTTTACAGTGTATGCATAGAAGTTTTCAGATATGTAGCAATTAATTTTTCCGTGTCAGTTCCTGATATTGGCCAAAGTTCCTACTTATAACCCCCATTTCCAATCCTACTAATCATTCACAAATGTGCCTTCAATAATACAAGGCAAAATGAAAACAATCTTTTTCATTTCCTATAAACATACAATCATACTGTCCACTTCTCGTTCCAACTTGATTTATTTGTATTTTTTTATAAGCACATGATTCATAATTATACTTCAAATCTTTTGTATGAGTAGGCACCTTTCCTTTTGATAAAAAAGGAAAATACAACAATTTCTTTTCATCAACTAAGGGATAACCACCCGCACCTTTTCCAATCTGAATCAATTGCGAAAATGATTCTACACAATTAAACCATCCTATTACAAATGCAACTTTTCCCTTTCCATTGTTATCTATTTCATCCATAAACCAATCGAAATCCTTTTGAAATGCATTCCATGTTTTACTTGCACATCGTGTTCCCGCAGTACTTATCCAATTTTTCAAATATTTTATTTCTATTTTAAATCCGCGTTGCTCTATATAAATATCATGATTTATTTTTTGTGCTTGTTTTTTATTATTACCTTCACCAGCCGTATAATGTGCAGTTTGCTTAAATGGATATCCTATCCTAACTGTTATATCCATTTCATTAAAATTTTCGTCTGCTTCTGTTTTCAATCGTTCTAAGCTATAATCCCTGTACATAATATTAAATTCGTCAATAATACATAAGCAATCCGCAATTAAATACTGATCTATAGTTGGTTCCTTCATCATTTTCTTCCTCTCTTGAAATAATTATTTCATTACACATCTATTATATTCATAGTCACAAAATTTATTCATACCAAATAATGCTCCAACTTTATAGTCTTTTCTTTCGCTTTCACTTCTCTCAAAAATTTTCATTCAATTTTAATATTAGCCGCTTCAAAACATATGTACTATAAATATGATTATAATATAAAAACAAGTTTGAATAGACTATTACTTTCCAAAACATCCTATTCAAGCTTGCTTTTATCTTAATCTTTCCTATTCAATTAACATATCAAATTTATATACAATTCCACATTATCATTCACTTTCATCTAATACCACTTCATTTATCTCATTTTCAAAAATTGCTTCTTCAATAACCCGTATACATTCATCTGTGTTTTTTAAAATTTCCTTTCCCCAAAAACGAATCACCGTCCAGCCAAGGACTAATAATTTTTGTTCATTTTCCTTATCTCTTTCCATATTTCTTTCTATTTTAGAAATCCAATATTGAGGATTCTTACTATTTAATAACTTTGGTCTTTTTATCTCCCAATCTTTCCCATGAAAAAACTCGCTGTCACAAAAAATTGCAATTTTAAATTTAGTAAGAACTATATCTGGTTTACCTGGAAGTTCTTTGTAATTTTTCCGATATCTATATCCTCTTTTCCATAAAGCTTTGCGAAGTGCTATTTCTATAGATGTATCTTTAGATTTAATATGCTGCATATTTTTTCGTCTTTGTTCAGGTGTAAGAACATCCATTTTCATTTCTCAGCCTTCCAGCTTCTTGTTAATTGAGATCGGTTAACACCAAAACAATCTGCAGCTTCCACTGCATGTTCTGCCATAATCTCAAACGATTCATCATGATAAATTCTACCATCTGACTCAATTCCTGACATTACATATACTCCATGCCAATTATTTTCTGGGTAAGTTAATGATCCTCCATTAACCATTGCATAATATTTAGGAAGTTTAAAAAAATCTCCATTTAAAACGGCTTCAGCAACCCAAAAATTCTTGTCCATTGCATTTTTTGAAAACTGATCATCTCTACCCACTCTATCACGTATACTTGTTTTTACCTGAATACAACCAAAAATATGTGGTTTTCCATGATTTGTCTGAATAGCATAAAGGTCAAAATTATCATTCCATTCTTCAATTAAATGTAAATCCTCTGGATGATTATACATTTTGCCTTCTTTTATCATTTTAATCACATCACTCTTTAAAACAAAGCGCACCTCATTGTCTATCATTATCTGCTTATTTACAGCCGCTATATACCTTTCAAACGAATGACCAGATGCCTTATTCCAGCTTTGATGTGCTGAAATACACCGTGTATAAGCCTCAACTCGCTGCATTTGATTAAGTTGAAAATCTTCTAAATGAGCAAGATTAAGTTTGTGAGCTAAACTAATCAATGCCCAAATAATTTCTTCATCTACATTAGGAAACTGTGCCATTGATTTGACAAAAGCTATATCTATAGCATGTTTTTGCGCATCTCGTCTTGCAGCAGTTTTCTTATTCTCAGAATCATCTTCATCAGTATCTATTATAATTGAATTCCACTCTTTCATATATTCATTCTGACAATATTCAAATTCATCTTTATACTGAGTAATTAATTCCATCGCCTTAAGAGCCATAATTTCCTCCTTCTTATTTTTCTGTATATTGTTTCAATATGTTATTAATACATTTCCCCCATGCATATGCTAAAAGCGGAGGAACAGCATCACCTATTTGTTCATATTTATCCTGAATATCATTATGAAGATGCGGTGTTAAATAAGGTCCGCCACAAAAATCATACGAATCTGGAAATGATTGTAACCTCGCACACTCTCTAACAGTCAAAGCCCGATTATAAATAGGATGAACAAATTCATCTAAACAGTGACTTGTCACTGTCGGAGATGGCTGATCTGATACCAAACGATAATTTCTTTTAATAAACATTTTTTTAGGTAAAACCCTTCTTGCCTGAAGCTCTTTACGTTCTTCTCCATTAAATCGTTCAAACAAATCTTTTAAGCTTTCTCCCTGATTCAATAGTCCAAATCTTTCCAATGTACATTCTCTATGTTTCATCGGTTTTTGATAAGTAAGCTGATTATTAAATTCCTCTCTTTTCCAAAATTTTAAATCCTTCATTCTCTTAGAATATAAAGATTCTGTTCCATCATAAAAACCTGCCTCTTCATTACTATTTGGAATAACATTCGGAAGACCAGCAAATGCCTCTTCAACTGTAACAACCTTTTCCGTATCTGGTTGTGGTTCATCAAGTATCCATTCTAAATTTTTGCAAGCCAATATAAAATAACGTTTACGTTTTTGTGGCACTCCAAATTGGTCAGCACTTAAAACGAATTCCTTATAATTAACATATCCTGCTTCTTTCAATTCATTTTTTAACACATCGACGATCAACGTTTTTGAACCTTTTTCAACAGTTTTTGTTGTAATAGCAGGAACATTTTCAAAAAGAATCATTTTTGCATTAGATATTTCCGCAATGCGAATTCCTTCACGAAATAAAAACTGTCTATCATCATAAAAAGATCTAGATGTATTTCCGGCTGTAGAAAAAGTTTCACACGGCATCCCCGATGTAACTAAATCAACCCCTTCCTTAGGTATATAAGAAAGAATATCCGCTTCTTTTACTTTCCTAATATCCGAATGTATTACATGCACTCCCGGATGGTTAGCTGTATATGTGTCACAACAACTTTGAATATATTCAATTGCAACCTTTGTTTCAAACCCTGCAGCATGCATACCCGTACAAATTCCGCCAGGACCACTGAAGCAATCAATATGAGTATATGCCATTTTCGTGTCTCCTTTCACTTATTTCTCTTATCTTATATTCAAGCAATAATGAACTAGATATAACACTTTTAAGCATCGCTGTCCTCCAAGTCACGTAACATTTTCTGTTTTTTTTCATAATGATTAATATATTCTGCCAATGCTCGCTCAACGACTACTGTTTTCGTCTGTCCCGCTTCAATACAGAAATCGTCTAATTTTCTATAAATCTTTGATTCAATGCAAACATTTAAATAAATGCCATCTTTCTTTGCTCTTGCCATATTTATCCTTTCTTGTAATCACTGTAATCATTCAGCTACATTATACTACTTATTTCAACCCCTTTCAACCTTTCTATACTTTTAAAATATATCATTTTTTATCTGCTGCCCTAAATCTCTTAAATACTTATATAACTGATTTTTGCAAATATAATAATCCATATCAAAAGCTTTATTTGTTAAGCCTTTCATAATATCCTCATCAACAATCTCCTGTTCTTTTAAAAACTGTCCCAGACCATAATGAGCTAAGCAATTACGTAACGATCTATTTTGTAACGATTTATTAATGTAATAATTTGTTTTATTAGCTGCATTTAATTCTTCTAAAAAATCACATAAATAATAATATTGCAAATACGCATATTTAAATTTTTGCGGTATTTCTTCTACAAAATACTTGTCAATAAACTCTATAACGTAATTAATACTACACAAAATACAAAACAGCACAAACCCTAAATCATTTTTCAGTTTTATAGGACAATTTTGATAAAAATGATAGTCCTGATACCTAGCAATAACTTTTTTATCGTCATAAGAATATGGATATATATCCATCCCCAAAATATAGGCTGATATTTCTCCTGTAAATGCCATTAACTCTTTAAGCTGTATTCCTGCATTTTCATTACCGAGTAATTTAAAAGGCATATACATTGCGCATAAAATCGTATTTCCACAAAATTCACCATTGCAATAATCAACACCTACATTGTAATAACCAAAAAACTTTTCATATAAACTACGAATATCATAGAAATACTTATCACTTTCGCGTAATTTTCCTAATAATAACAGTGTATATTCTTCATAAGCCTTTTCAAATAGCTTATGGCTTTGCCTCAATGCTGTATAAAATTCTTTTTCAGCCTTATTAAAAACAGGCGCATGCGCTCCTATTTTTTTACACCATTGTTCAACACCATCTGTAAAAATCCCTATGTAAGGCGTACACATCATTATATAATTGCTCTCGATGTTTTCAGCGTTATTATAAATATGTACTATTGTATATAAAAACCTTGCATCTGATTGAATTAAATCATAAGCCGCCATTTGCACTTTATTAAGCATTAATTTTCCGCCTCCCTGTCCTCTATTTTTTCAAATAGCATTTAATTTGCAACTTTTGTTTTAACCAAAACCAATTTAATTTTTCTTTCTATTATACATCCAACTCCTTTAAAACAATAAAGTTATTCCATATTGCCCCCATATATATTTTATCATTATTCTTAATATAACTTATCTTCAATAAATGCAAAATATATTTTTTTAAGTGACATTATATAAAAAATGGCCGCCCTTACCGGGCGACCGTTATATGGGATTTCCCATTTCTTATTTAAATTTAATCTCTTTCCCTTCAAGTCTCCACTGTCTGAATTCTGCGGAAGCAGATAACAGAAGATCTGAAGAAGAGTTCAGAGCTGTTTCTACAGAATCCTGAACTACGCCAATGATAAATCCTACTGCAACAACCTGCATGGAAATGTCATCTGAAATTCCGAACAGAGAGCATGCCATCGGGATCAGAAGAAGTGATCCGCCGGCTACACCGGAAGCGCCACATGCTGACAGAGCTGCAAGAAGACTCAGGATAATTGCTGTCGGAATATCTACATGAATACCAAGAGTAAATGCAGTTGCCATTGTCATAACCGTAATAGTGATAGCCGCACCATCCATATTAATAGTTGCACCAAGCGGAATGGTTACAGAATAAGTATCTCTGTCCAGTCCCATCTCTTCACAGACTTTCATGTTTACCGGAATATTAGCTGCGGAACTTCTTGTAAAGAAAGCCGTCAGCGCACTTCTCTTCAGGCATTGGAAAATCAGCGGATATGGATTCTGGCGGATGCACCAGTAAACCAGAAGCGGATTGGTCACAAAATAGATAAACAGCATACATCCTACAAGAAGAAGCAACAGTTTTCCATAAGTCGTAAAGATATCCAGACCGTTTGTAGATACTGTGTTAAATACCAGACCAAAAATTCCAAAAGGTGCAAGATTAATGATCCAGGTTACTACCATGGAAATACCATCTGCAACATCAGCCAGAACCTTCTTTGTCATCTTATCAGCTGCACGAAAAGCAAGCCCAAGAAGAACAGCCCACATCAGGATCCCTACATAGTTTGCATTTACCAGTGAAGATACCGGGTTGGCAACTACGTTCAGAAGCAGGTTATTTAATACCTCAACGATACCCTGTGGTGCACTTGTATCTGTTGCTGCATTTGCAAGTGTCATCTTTACAGGAAATGCCATACTCGCAAATACTGCGATCACTGCTGCCAGAACTGTACTGAACATATAGAGAATGATAACTGTCTTAATAACTCCTCCGTGAGATTTTCCTGCATTACACAGGGAACTGATAACCAGGAAGAATACCAGCAAAGGTGCAATTGCCTTTAACGCACTTACAAAGACATCACCCAGAATTGCGATTCCTGTTGCCTGCGGTACAGCAATTCCCAGAATCGCACCCAGGATCAGGCCAACCAGGATTCTCTTTACAAGAGCAATCCTGGTCCATTTGTCCCAAACTTTTTTCATTTCTTTAATCCTCTTTCCCTTTAATTTGATAAAACAATGATACGTTACATTATAAAGGAAGCAAATAGAATATGCAAGAACATCTTTATAAGTGTATTGTATTTCTGTTTTTAAATTATTTAAAAAAGCAGATGTCGTTCAATCATTTATATCTGATTGAACAACACCTGCTTTCTCTCCGGCGCAGTGCGATTCTGCCCGGAAGGCTTTTTTATGTTATAGGTACATTACGGAGTAATTTCCTATAACATGAAAAGTCTCAGCAGCTCTGTCTCTGGAAGTGGTCTTGAGAAGTAATATCCCTGGACCATGTCCACGCCCCATTCTCTCAGCAGACTCACCTCTTCTTCTGTTTCTGCTCCTTCTGCTACAATTGTATAACCCATATTCTGCATAACCGTCACAATACTGTGGTAAAAAACAGCAGCCTGTTCATCACAGGTAATCCCTGTTAACAACGATCTGTCCATTTTCACCACATCAAACGGAAGTCTCAATACTGCATTCAGATTTGCATACCCTGAACCAAAATCATCCAGACATAATCCGATTCCCGCATTCGTAAAATCCTCCACAGCTTTGCAGAAACTTTCACTGTATTCAGTTGCCACTGTCTCAGTAATCTCAAACTGAAAATATTTCGGTAAAAGTTCATGCTCCTTCACTATATTAATCAGAAGCTGACTGTGTCCCGGTTTTAGCAGTTCGGAAGGTGACAGATTGAACTTTACATTCTTAATCTGTTTCATCATATATTCATTCTCTTTAATAAAACGGCACACCCTTCTGAACTGAAGCAGTCCGATCTGTGCAATGAGCCCCTGCCTTTCTGCAATACCGATAAACACATCCGGCGGGATCATTCCCATACAGGGATGCTTCAGCCTGCTCAAAGCTTCCAGAGTAATATAACGATCTTCCTTTATCCAGAATACCGGCTGATAGTACACTTCAAACAGGTCTTTATCCACTGCTGTTTTCAGGAAATGCTCCACCTCTTTTTCATAACGGAAGCCCTCCAGAATCCTGTCATCTGACTGGATCACTACCGTTTCATCTGCACGTTTTACCAAAGATATCAGATACTCGATGTATGCCAGCAGTACATCTTCCTTCTCCATCTTTTCACCGTTGATAATCCCGCAGATGATTGCCGGAAAAGTGATTTTTTCCCCGTCAGTTTCAAAAGGTTCTTTGAAATAGTTCTCAATCTCCTGTCTTTTTTTCTCATATTCTGTCAATGAATCTGTAATGATCAGAAAACAGTTTCCTGTAGTTCGGAACACCTGTACAGAACCTGTAATGTTTTGCAGTTCTCTTGCAATCTGTACCAGAAGCAGATCACCTGTACTGCTTCCGTAAACCTTATTAATCTGTTTCAGCATAAACAGCTCTACAGCAATCACATGAAACTCGATTCCTTTGGTAAGCTTCTCCTGTATCCAGTTATCAAAATACCTTTTATCAAATACTCCTGTTGTACTGTCTATATAATCACCTGGATTGTTCATCATAAGATAGAGAAATATGAGACCAAGTGCCAGTCCAAAATCTGACAGAAATATGTATCCTGTGTACAGTTCCACTCCTATACATGCGCCTTCGATCACAAGAAATTCGCCTGCAATACTCATCTTTTCCGGCGTATAGTCCTCCCTGCTTCTGATCATACGCAGCATTATCAGCACAATATAAACCAGGGCATAGAGATAAAGAAACACGTACCCTGTTCCTTTTTGAAAAATGCCATTACTGTCAAAACAGAAGAATCCCCCGCTTCCAAGGTTTCCAAGCATAGCTATCATCATAGCCACCGTAATCCCGGCACAGATTACAGATAGTGCACCGCTCTTTTTCTCATTTTCACGCGAAACAGGAATACATGAATACAAAATATAAGGAATCAGAATATCAAGCAAATAGATTCCTGTCAGAATACCCATGACAGTTCCTTCATCTTCCACTGTGTAATTCATAATTGTCAGCGTACCCAACAGGTCAGACAAAATATATAAACCGCTCAGGACAAGTATATATGTAAATGTTTTCACATTTGCATTATGCAGTTTCTTCTGCGTCAGAAAATGATATAAGAGTAACGCGGTAATAATAACTGCCGCTACCTGAAAGTTTATATTATAATTCATGTGTCTTTCTCTCTTTCATTTTATTCTGATACATATTCGTATCTGCCTCATACTTCCATTCACCGGTTGTCTTCAGCTTTCCCCTGTCATCCCGAATTGAACTGAAACCTCTTGAAATAGACAGGCGATATCTGCTGTTTCTGTTATAACACCTTATTTCTTTATCCAGTTTCTCAGACAATGTATTCCTGTCTTCCTCCGGATCAAATACAACTGCTGCAAACTCATCTCCTCCTGTGCGATAACATTTTCCGATTGCTCCAAAAACATTCTCAATGCATCTGGCAGCCGCCACAATAACCTCATCTCCTGCCGCTCTGCCAAAATCATTATTGATCCTGCGCAGATAATCGATGTCCATAAAGACCAGCAGGATATCCTTATGCTCATTCATGGTTTTCGGCATTTCCGCCAGCAGATTTTCAAAAGGTTCCCTGCTCTGCATTCCGGTCATCCAGTCCTCTTTCATCAGTCGTTCATATGCCTGCATTTCTGTCCGGTAACGGACCTTTCCAACAAGACTGATCACAGTATCTGCAATGATCATAACCAGAAATACCAGTATTCCAAACTCAAATATTGCTCCATAATAGGATATTTCAAACAGCCAGTACAATGACAGTGACAAAAGTCCACTGAACAATAATATCATATAAGCGATCAATATGATCTGCACACTTCGATCCGGCTTCTTTCTATATTCTTTCCAGAGCAGTACCGCTACGATCAGTACCCACGTTATCAGCAGAACATGTGTTACAAACAGCATATCTGCAAACGTGAATACCCCGAAATAGGCCAGAAGTCCCTGAATAAATGCATTCAGATAAAACACAGCAATTCCTGCATCCAGAATGCGTTCCTTTTTCAGTCCACCTATTTTCTGGGCAAAATGCAGCATCGGTACCGAATGTAACATAAACATATAAAAAGAAATCGTACAAAGCATATCCGGATGACTGCTATAGGTCTGGATCGCAGAAGAATCTGTAATCAGCCAGACTGCACATATCATAAGGAACAATGCTACATCGCGAAATCTGGCATCCGGCATCTGACGGTATTTCAGATAAACTGTAATCAACAGAGAAATAACGCTCAAAACAAGAAAACACAAAGCAATACCTATAACTATTCCTGAATTCTGTAAATGTAAAGCAATGACTGCACTTCTGGTTCCAATATAAACAGAAGTCAAAACATACTTTCCGTGATGTGGATTTGAATAAACCAGCTTCAGCGGCTCATTCTGCATGTCTGTAGGGATTTCCCCTACACATTCCAGTTTTGATTTCATCTGCGTATTCCTTACAAAGGTTGTATCCTGATATTCATAGATGGGACGGTCACCCAGCCAGATTTTCAGATCATACTGTGCACCTCTGGTTGTAACTACCTTACCGGCATCCAGATCAGTAATCCCGTCATTATATAATATCAGTTCTTCCCCTTTCTCTGCCTGTATTGTATCCGGAAGAGTAACTTCTGTTCTTTTTCCGTTGTCATAATAGTACCAGCCAGAAGATATCTTCCTGATCTGGTTCACCGGCTGCATCTTTTCTCCCAGTGACATAACTCCCAGAACAGCAGCAAAAACAGCCATCACCATGATAAACAGAAATATCTCTACGTTTTCTTTTTTCTTCTTCTGATTATATTTCACACGCTTCTCCTTCTCTTATTTCCAGAATCATAACTGTTTATAGCAGTCCTCGTAAGTAATGCATTTAAGACAGTTCAGCAGAATTTCACATTCTGATGGGCTGGATTAAGATGCATTATTTTAGAGGATTGCCATAGTATCTCAGCAGGATAATAAACTGCTGAATAGTTACCTTTATATATTTTCTGAAGGTGCTATCAGAAAATAATATAAAGGTACTATAAACCAATGTTATACTAACATTCAACTCTAAAAAATACAAGACACAAAAACAGCCACCTTTTACAGTGACTGTTTTACTTCTGCTGTTCTTTTTTCCTGTTGATGATCCGTCTCATTATACTGCTCAAAACGGCTCTCAATCTCTACCAGCATATTCGCATATTCTCTTAATTCCTCTTTTAGCTGTTCCTTATCCGTGCGTTCCTTTTTGTATGAAATCCGATGCTCCATACTGGCCCAGAAATCCATGGACATAGTACGAAACTGTATCTCCACCGGGAAGTATTCCATTCCATCCAGACAATATACCGGCACTCCTACGATCACATGATAGCTCCGATATCCATTTGGCTTCGGGTTTCCAATATAATCCCGTTCTTTGATTACTATCAGATCACTCTGACTCTTCAGAAGTTCTGTCAGATTATAGATATCATCTACAAAATAGCAGATTACCCTGACACCTGCAATATCCTGAAGATAATCCTTCGCATTCATCACAGTAGGTTCTTTTTTCTTTCGCTGCAGTTTTTCTTCAATACTCTGTTTCTTCTTAATCCTGCATTGGATGTTGTGGATCGGTCTTGCAGATGCCTCACCGTACAGGTTGTGATTCAACACATCAAGACGTGTGAGAAGCATCTGTTTAGCATCTTCATATGGTTGTATAAATTCATAGTATTCTTCATCTGTCATATTATTTCTCCTGTAAAAACCTCTGCAGTTATTCTTCTGTCTTTCATATTTCTTATTCTGTACTTCTTTGCAGAACTTGGCATTTTTCCACATTTGTACTGCAAAATAACCATTTTTTCCCCATTACGTTTCCATCATACAAAAGAAATGTGTTTAATCAGTGTCCCAATTCTAATCATTTTATAAACAAAATTCTCGTCTGCTTACACTTACATATGGCACTGCTTCTCATGCACAATCCCGCCACACTCAGAGCATCAGCAGACTTATGGGAAATAAAAAAGCCCTGACTGTAACAGTACTCCATTACAGCCGGTGCTTTTTTTATTTCATCTTATAACCATTATTAATTACATAATCTTACGGAACAGGTCTTTCAGATCTTCTACGCTTGCATCTTTCGGGTTTCCCGGTGCGCATGCGTCTGCATGTGCGGATTCTGCCAGGAACTGGAGATCTTCTTCTTTGATTGCTTCCAGTTTAGTCGGGATTCCTACATCAACAGAGAGTTTCTTAACAGCTTCGATTGCTGCTTTTCTGTATTCATCCTGAGACATTTCATCTACGCCTTTGACACCCATTGCTCTGGCAATCTCACGATATTTCTCACCTGTGCATTCCTGATTGTATTCCATAACAATTGGAAGCATCATTGCGCAGGCAACACCGTGTGGTGTATCATAAACAGCACCAAGTGTATGAGCCATGGAATGAGCGATTCCAAGACCTACGTTAGAGAATCCCATACCAGCGATATACTGTCCAAGAGCCATTCCTTCACGACCTTCTTTTGTGTTTTCAACAGCACCGCGGAGAGATTTGGAGATCAGCTCGATTGCTTTTAAATGGAACATATCTGTCATTTCCCACGCAGCTTTTGTTGTATATCCTTCGATTGCATGAGTGAGGGCATCCATACCTGTAGAAGCTGTCAATCCTTTTGGCATGGAGGACATCATTTCAGGATCAATAACTGCGATGATCGGCATGTCATGTGGGTCAACGCATACAAATTTACGTTTTCTTTCTACATCTGTGATAACGTAATTGATAGTTACCTCTGCTGCTGTACCTGCTGTTGTCGGAACTGCAATGATCGGTACACAAGGTTTCCTGGTCGGAGCTGTACCTTCCAGACTCCTTACATCTTCGAATTCAGGGTTTGCAATAATAATACCGATTGCTTTGGAAGTGTCCATGGAAGAACCACCGCCGATTGCGATCAGATAATCCGCTTCAGAATCTTTAAATGCCTGAACACCATGCTGTACGTTCTCGATTGTCGGGTTCGGTTTGATGTCTGAATACAGTTCATATGCAAGTCCGTTTTTCTCAAGAATGTCTGTAACTTTGCTTGTTACATGGAATTTTACAAGGTCAGGGTCAGAACATACGAAAGCTTTCTTAAAACCATGGGCTTTTGCTTCGTTTGCGATTTCCTCGATCGCTCCTGCTCCGTGATAAGATGTCTGATTTAAGTTAATTCTGTTTGCCATAATGATTTCCATTCCTTTCGGTATTCTTCAGTATTAGGTAAGTTTCCGCATCACTTATCTTTGTTATTATCTTAACAATATAAAATAAAAAAAGAAAGTTACACTTTAGCTCAAATGTAACCTTCTCACAATATTTGTGCAATAATGCCGAAAAACTGGGTGCAAAATTATGCATTAATATTGTTATATTTATGACAATATTTCCAGCTTTTCAAACAATTCCGAGAGTTTTCCAGGCATCCCGTCAACTAAAATTTTCGCCAGTCCCTCCGGTGCACATTCCAACTCTCCCAGTACCCATTTTACAGTCATATAAATAGAACTATGGCAGTACATTTCCAAAATGCAATGTATGGTCTCATCCGGAATCCTTCCTGTTTTCTCACGAATCAGATTCTCATAGAAGTCCAGGATCAGTTCAAAATCATGCTGGCGCAGACTGTTCTGACTGTCATACTTAAATGCTGCTGCAAAGAAAACATGCTCTTCCTGAATATAGGTAAACTTCTTTACCAGAGCATCATAAACAGTTTTTCCCATTCCCATATGCTCAAAGGATTTCGCCAGAAGCTTATCGAAATACCAGTTGATAAGGTCAAATTTGTCCATAAAATTCCGATAGAAAGTCTGCCTCGTAACACCACAATTCTCTGTGATCTGTTTTACTGTGATGTTATCTACAGACATCGTTTTCATACATTCCTTCATCGACCGCGCAAGACGGTATTTCATTTTTTCACCCTTGCTGTTTTCTGCCGTCAGCTTCATAAGATTTCCTCTCGCTAATTCATTTCTCTAGTGTGTCGACAAGTTAATATTGAATACCTTTCTCTGACAGATATTCTTCTATCTTTTCAATAATAAGCTTCGCTGACTTATATTGATCTGATGCATCTTTTAAAGATGCAACGTAAAAATCATCATAATCACTATTTTCTCTCTCCTGCTTTAGTCTTCCCAACCTCTTTCCCATTTCTCTTGGAAAAATCTCTTTTGCTATATAAGTTTTATTAAAATACGCAACCGCATCCTTATGACGCTTAAAATCAATCTCTTCTAAAGCTAATACTGCTTTTATTGCATAAAAAGCAGCATAATAACTACGATTTATTGAATCTTTATAATGTTGACTTTCTAAGCATAATACTGCCACTCCCAATGTCTCCACCGCATTCCGAATACGGTATATACATAAATCCTCTTTTTTGTCATTCATCGATCACTACCCCCTCATCTCGCACATTTCGGTAAAAAGGTAACGTATCAATCCAATACTCATACTGGTCTTCATTTTTAATGATGGGAGAGAACTCTATTCCTGTATTTATTTCAAACTCAAATGCAAGATCATAAATATCATTCTTCACTAATCGAATTTCTTCATCAGACATTTTCACCAAAATCATAATATCTATATCAGAATTTTCTCGAAAATCTCCTCTCGCATATGATCCATATACGATAATCTTTGTCAATTTATCGCCCAAAATACGTCTTAACTCCTGAGAAAATCTATATATGATGTTTCTGATATTTTCCGGCATATAATCACTTCCTCTTATTAATATCCCCCAATTTGCATATCTATATGTTAACATAAGTTTTTTGTTACATCAAGTTTCCCTCATCAGAAGTTCTCGACAAAACTTGATTTTATTTATTTCAAAATGTTATAATTCACCTTGATATGTTCAAGCCAAAATAATCCGCTTTAAGAAGGGAGTCATTCTTATGGATTTAATAAAAGAAGCACTTTCCATGGGTTTCGCAGATGCAGCGATCATGGATACAAAAGACCTGGTATTTGTACCGGAATACAGACAGTTCTGCGAGGACAATCTCTGTGGAAATTATAACCTGGTTCCTGCATGTCCGCCTGCCTGCGGTACTGTAGAAGAAATGCAGGCAAAAGCATTGAAATATGAAAAGGCACTGGTTCTCCAGACTGTTCTGAAAGATCCGATCATGGATCCGGTTCTTTTCAAACAGGCAAAGCATGCACAGAATATTCTTACAGAACAGCTTGCCAGACAGATGCAGGAAGCGGGAAAAGAAGATATCCTGATCATGAGCGCAGGACCGTATAAGAATTGTTCCTGTATGTCCGCCTACAGTGTAGATGCACAGAAAATGGCTGATGCAGTAGGTATGGTCTGCTGGGCAGATGACTCAGATGTAAGATTCTTTACACAGATTCTGTTTCACGAAGATTATAGCAAGCCTCATAAATAATGCATATTGATTAAGAGGCTTGCTATAGTATAAAATACGGCTGCACTATATCCGCATTTAACCCGGATATAGTCAGCCGTATTTTTATACCCTGTTTTTATATTTATGTCGAACCGATAAGCTCATTTGCTTTGCTGTTCACTTGAGTTGGTCGAACCCATTTCTGTCTTACTTAAGTATTTATTTATCCTCATGATGCTTATGATGTTCATGCCGTTTATGATATTTTTCCTCTGATTTATGATGATGGTGTCCATGCTTATGTTTCTCATTTCCGCACACTTCACATCCTACTTCAATCTTACTCTGTGTATCCTCATCCCAGGTACCATAAGAAACCATCGGCGTATCCTTCATAATGCACAGACTGATGGTCTGATAAAGAATAATACCACCCATTTTGGCTCTGTATACAAACAGTTCACGTCCAAAATAATCGCAGATTCTTCCCAGTACTTCGCCTTCTTTAAATGTCTCACCGGGCTGTTTCGCCGGATACCAGCAGCCTGATACCGGGGCATCTTCATAAATCACAGGACTTACTTCTATCGGTGGTTTGCCATGAATATGAGACTTCCCACGAAGGATTCCCAGATGTCTGAGGATATTCTTCACATCATGAACATCCTCCGCTACCAGATCTTCGCACCAGCGGGAACTATGTCCACGTTCCAGCAGGATACTCGGGATTCCCATGCTTCCGGCGTAGTTGTAGGCTCCACCTGTTCCACACATGGAAGTTACCAGATAGTCCACATGTGCGATTTCCGCCATCTCCCGGCTCTTTGCGGCTACTTCCGAAGCTGCTGCACCTGTACAGTATACATAAGATACCAGACCTTCAAATCCGTCACCGCAATGCAGATCCACATAGTAATCTGCCTTCTGGAAAAATTCTGTCACAACCGTATAAGCAATCCTGTCACTGAGCGTCCCGTTTGGATTTCCAGGGAAAACTCTGTTCAGGTTTTTTCCATCCTCATAGGTAAGACTCATGGTACGGTGCTCAAATCCCGTCCTGTTCATCAGACGGATCACAATGATATTTCCTGCGATCTTCTTCGGATCCAGTTCATCTGCAAGCTGCATGGCAGCCTGAATCCCTACATATTCTGCATTATGCACGCCGCCGGAAATAAGAACCGTTCCGCCTTCTTTTTCTCCGCAGATCAGTGTTACCGGAATTCCGAATTCTGCACCAATAACATGCACATATCCGGATACTTTCTCACCCGGCTTCGCCTCCAGATCTGCTACCCGTAATGTCCTCATTTGCTTATTCCCCGTCAAAGATACGCGCCTTGGCATCTTCTACAGAATAACTCTCTGTCAGTTCTTTGAGCTTCTCAGGTGTAGCACTGTCATCAAATACCTTGATCACGCCCTGAAGATCATCACAGCTATACGCATTTTCATAGATACCTGTTGCATATCCATAAAGCTCTTCATAGTCTTTCTCATTTGTTGCAGTCCAGAAGCCCTGGTACAGACGTGCTGCCTGTCCGTTCTCTTTTACTGCATCCGGATTTCCTGTGATGGCATTGTAGATCATGGCAAATGCAGGACCTGCCAAAGATGCATATTTTCCCTGTACATAATCAACAGGTGGATTTCCGAACATATCTTTCTTCTGGAAGATTTCATAATTTCCATCAGTGAAACTGTCGATAGAGCCTACCAGAATATTGCTGTTCTGTTCTTTTTCCTTATCTGCGATTTTGTCCAGATAAGTGGAAACATGGAACGCACTCATCAGCGCATCACAGTTTCCATCTGCAAATGCAGTGCTCAGATTGTCAAGTCCCGGTCCGTCCTGCTCTGTATATCCCGGACAGATCGTAACCTGTACAGAACCGTCTTCACTGGAAAGCTTTGTAACTTCTTCTGTTGTAGAAAGTGTTTCTGCCTCTTCTGTCAGAACCAGCCCTGCTTTCTCTTCCAATGTATTGAGCATTCCCCAGGTTCTCACCTGATGCAGGCGGTTTCCTGAAGAAGCACCACCGGACATAATCACAAAATTCTTCGCACCCTTATCCAGAAAATACTCTGTCATATCACATCCGCTCTGGTATACATCTTCCAGCTTCGGTCCCACACTTCCCATATAACAGGAATTATCTTTTACTGCTTCATAATTCTCATCACTGATAGTGTTGGAGCCAAGTGCATAATACACCTCTTCCTTCTCGCACTCCCCAATGATATCCTGAATTCCTGCTGCAAAACCTGCAAAAGAAATGATTCCTTCTGCGCCCTGCTCTTTCATTTTATCAATATACTGAATCTCATCCTCTGCGCTGGTTGTCCTGCCGGAGAAAATGAATTTCACAGGAAAACCTGCCTGAATATAGTCGCGGTAGTAGTCAGAGAACATTTCCATCTCTGAGGCATCCGGATCATATACGATGACACCAATTGTATGCGCCTCACCATCTGTATAGGTTTCAGCGGCAGCCCAGGCAGGGGTTGTAACCCCAAGCACAAGAACCGCACTCAGTGTCAGACTGATAAACTTTCTTTTCATTACACCTTCCCCCTTTCCTTCAATTTTTCAGATGCTCCTCCACATAGAAACAAGCTGCTTCATGTCCGGGAGCAATCTCTTTCAGCTTCGGCATCTCTGCCTTACATCTGTCTGTGCAATGCTCGCAGCGGTTCTGGAAAGGGCAGCCCTTCGGTACATCCAGAGGACTTGGTGCTTCACTCTCGATACTCTGGATCTTCTGGCTGGGATCCATGTGGATAGAGAACTGTGCACCCAGAAGTGCCTGTGTATATGGATGCACTGCATACTCTGTAACATCTTCACCTGGAATAACCTCTACGATATTTCCCAGATACATAACAGCGATCTGATGGGCAAAAGAGCGGATCAGCGCCAGGTCATGGCAGATGAAAAGCATGCTGATATTTTTTTCTTTCTGAAGGCGTACCAGAAGCTCGATCACAGATTCCTGTACAGAAACATCCAGTGCAGAAGTCGCCTCATCACAAACCAGAATCTCCGGTTCCAGTGAAAGCGCTCTTGCAATACTGATTCTCTGTCTCTGTCCGCCACTCATGTTGTGAGGATAACGATCTACGAAATCTCCAGGCAGCTCTACCATTTCCAGCAGTTCTCTTGCTTTGGCTTCTTTCTCGCTTTTCTTTAATTTTCCGAAGTTGATCAGTGGCTCTGTAAGGATATCCACGATCTTCATCTTCGGATCAAAGGATGCCAGCGGATCCTGGAAAACCATCTGCATATTCTGGCGGTTTAACCATGTTTCCTTTTTGGAAAGGTCAGCAAGGTTTTTGCCATGATACAGAATCTCACCGCTGGTAGGCTTGTCAAGGGAAATAACCATCCTTACGAATGTGGATTTACCACATCCGCTCTCTCCTACAATTCCTAATGTCTTGCCCTTATAGACATTCAGGTTAATGTCATTGCAGGCTGTCAGTGTCCGTCCATGGGAGGCCGGAAACTGTTTTACGATGTGCTTTGCATTGAGCACGATATCTGATTCCTTAAACAAAACGGCGTCCCTCCATTTCCGGTACTGCTGCCAGAAGTTTCTTTGTATAATCACTGGTCGGATGATTCATAACCTCATCCCTTGTTCCCTGATCCACCACTTTTCCATTCTGCATAACAATCAGCTGGTCTGCCATATAAGCAGCTACACCAATGTTATGGGTTACGATGATAATGCCTGTGTGGAAATCGTCACGCAGCTCCATCATCTGACGAACAATCTGTGCCTGTGTAGTCACATCCAATGCACTGGTGGGTTCGTCTGCCAGAAGCAGTTCAGGATTAAAGGTCATTGCCATGGCAATACCCACACGCTGACGCATACCACCGGAAAGCTGATGAGGATAACTGTTCATAATATTCTCTGCTTCCGGGAGACGCATTTTCTCCAGCATGCTTACTCCTTTTTTCCACGCTTCATCTTTTGACACTTTTGAATGAGTACAGATGTATTCCACGAACTGGCTTCCAATCTTACGGATCGGATTCAGGGTTCCGCCGCAGTCCTGGAAGATCATGGATATACGTGTTCCTCTTAACTGTCTCCATTCATCCTTGGTATTGGTCAGCAGGGATTTTCCGTTAAAGAGAATATCTCCCTGTGTTACCTTACCGCCCCCGGCAAGTGCGCCGAGGACAGCTCTGATAACAGTGGTCTTTCCGCTTCCACTCTCACCTACAACACTGATGATCTCACCCTTCTTCATATTCAGGTTGAAATGCTCAATCGTAGGTTCCTGCTTTCCATACCGGACTGAAAGATCCTTTATTTCAAGCATAAATAACGCTCCTTCTTACTTGTTACTGTGTTTCCGGATTATATCCATGTCCATCTTTTCTGATATCCCGACGAACAGACATAATCCGTGCAGTCTCATTCAGAAATTATAGCAGTCCTCGTAAATAATGCATTTAAGACAGTTCAGCAGAGTACGAAAGACAAGGAAGATATCTGCAGGCGTGCCGACGCACGGCAAAGATATCTGACGCAGGATTTCATACTCTGATGGGCTGGATTAATATGCATTATTTTAGAGGATTGCTATAATATCTCTAAATATAATTACTCAGCAAGTGTGATGTCTTTTGTCAGCCAGTAGTAATCCATGGGATACATCTTCACGCCTGTAACTCTCTTGTTGGAGAACAGATAAGTTGTCTCATATCCGAAGAATACAGTTGCTGCATCATCCATGATATCCTGCTGGATCTTGATGATCAGGTCTTTTCTTTCTTCTTCGTCAAATGTTCCTGCAAGCTCATCAAGAAGTTCATCTACTTCCGGATTGTTGTATCCTGCTGTGTTGTTTGCAGATTTGCTGTACCAGTTCTCTCTTAAATAGTTCTCCGGGTCTCCTGTATTAGCTACAAGTACGTTCCAGATAAGAAGGTCATACTGACCGGAATCTCTCATGTCGAGAAGTGTTTCATAGCTTACTGTATTCAAGTTTACATTAATACCAATCTCTTTCAGGCTTGCCTGTGCTGCCTGTGCGTAAACACCAAGCTCTGCACGGCTTGTATAGATAACGAAATCAAGTGTCAGAGGATCTCCGTCCGGTGTTTCCACGAATCCATCACCGTCTGTATCTTTGTATCCTGCTTCCTCAAGGATTGCTTTAGCGCCTTCCGGATCATAGCTGTTCTCATCGTTCAGATCATCAAATCCGAAGTCAAGTGTAGGAGGTACCGGTGCTTTACCTGCTGTAGCTCCACCCTCAAGAAGAACGTCACAGTATGTCTGTTTGTCAAGTCCGCGCAGAAGTGCCTGACGAAGCGCTTTATCGCTGAGTGCACGGCCTTCGCTCTGGTTCATAAATGCGTATGTGGAACGCAGGGACTGAAGCTCCTGGATCTCATAATTATCATTTCCTTCAAACTCAATAAGGTTCTCTGTCTTTAAGTTATAAGCAATATCGATCTCGCCTGTCTGAAGAGCCATGGAACGTGTTGTCTGATCATCTACACATTTCAGTGTAACCTTATCCAGCGGCACCTCTCCATCCCAGTAATTCTCATTTTTTGTAACTACACAGGAATCTGTAGGGCTGAAAGATTCTACCTTATATGGTCCTGTACAGATTGGTCCTTCCATTGCAAATGCAGAGTCATCTACGTTTGTATCTACGATCAGGAATAATGGGTCTGCAAGGCTTCCTGCCATGTTTGCGTTTGCTCTGTTTAAGTGGAAGATCAGGTTCTGTCCGTCTACTTCCATGCTGTCCAGATCAAAGAACTCCGGTACTCGGTCACTCTTGTCAACTGTACGCTGAATAGATGCCATTACCATCTCCGGTGTCATATCATCACCGTTGGAGAATTTAACACCTTCACGAATCTTGAATGTCCATGTTTTTCCGTCTTCGCTGTTCTCCCAGCTTTCTGCCAGACAAGGAACGATCTCACCTTCTTCATCGAATTTGGTAAGGCACTCACCAATAGCATAACGGGAAACAACCCAGCTGAAGTACTGCTCTGTAGGCTCCAGAGTATCAGCAAAGCTTGTTACACCGATGGTGATCTCTTTTGCATCTGCTGCGTGAGTTACGGTTGCCATGGAAAATGTCATTGTACATGCAAGTGCTACTGCTAAAACTTTTTTGAATAATGTGTTTTTCATATATTCCTCCTGAAAAAATTAGGTAAGTGGGATTCATTTCCACTTTATGGTTAATCATTTATCATCATTACTTGTGCAGAAGTCCGATTGCTGTCTGCACTGGTTGATTGTTACTCTATCTTACCTTATCTTCTGCGGTTCAGTACGGAAGCCGCAGAACTTTTTATACCCGGCATTTTTTTACCATGCGGATATATTTGAGCTTTCCTTATTATATAAGAAACAACAGCCTGCTTTCTTACTCCTGTCTCGGATCGAGAACGTCACGGATGCTGTCACCAAGCATGTTGAAGATAACTACGCAGATCACGATCGCAATACCTGGGTAGATCATCAGCCATGGTGCTTTTGCCATGTAAGTTCTTCCCTCGTTCAGCATCAGTCCCCATTCCGGTGTGGGCGCTGTAGCACCAAAGCCAAGGAAGGATAAGGATGCCAGTTCCAGCATCATGGTTCCGATATCTGCTGCTGCAGTTACTACCATCTGAGTAACCATGTTCGGAAGAACATGTACCAGCAAAATCTTCCATGTCCTGGTTCCGTTTACAATTGCTGCTTCAATATAAAGATTCTTTTTTACCCTCAGCACCATACTTCGTGCAAGTCTGGCATATTTCGTCCAGCTTACCGCTGCAATGGAGATAACAGCATTTACAAGGTTCGGTCCCAACATACCGGCGATTGCGATTGCAAGCACCAGACCAGGGAAAGAGATCATCATATCTGCGATACGCATGATCACACCGTCTACGATTCCACCGAAGTATCCGGCGATCACTCCAAGAAATGTACCGATCACAAAGATAACTGCTACCAGACATAAGGTCATAACCAGAGAAGTTCTGGTTCCAAAAATAACTCGCGATAACAGATCACGTCCCAGCTTATCTGTCCCAAAGAGATGTGCAGAACTTGGAGCCTGAAGTGATTCCAGCATCACTGCATTCAGCGGGTCGTAGGGTGCGATCTGTGGGGCAAACACAGCCACACCGACTACGACCAGCGCCAGTATCGAAAAAAGGGTAAACTGCTTATTTTCTTTAAATACTTTCGCTAACTTCAATTATCTATCCTCCTTAAGTCTTGGATCCAGATAAGTATAGGACAGATCCACAAGCAGATTGATACACATATACAGAATAGCGATCCACAGTACATATCCCTGAACCAGCGGATAATCACGGCAGGAGATTGCTTTGACTGCCATATTTCCCATACCCGGCCAGTTGTAGATGATCTCAACGACTGCAGTACCGCCAAGAAGACTTCCCAGGGAAAGTCCAAGCAGAGTTACCAGCGGAAGCATTACATTTGGAAGAACATGTCTCCATAAAATCACACTCTCCTTGATCCCTCTCATACGTGCACCTGTTACATAATCCTGATGAAGCTCCTCCAGAACCGCACTTCTCACCTGTCTGGTATATTTGGCAGACATGGCAAGCGCCAACGTAAGTGACGGCAGGATCATAGCCTTCAGATCAGTACTTCCTCCTGCTACATTTACCCAGCGAAGCTGTACACCAAAAATACTCAGTAAGATCAGGCCAAGCCAGAAGCTTGGTACTGATACCCCAATAAAAGTAATTCCTCTTACAAAGTAATCCGGGAATTTGTTCTGATACACTGCTGCCAGGATTCCCAGCGGAATGGAAATCACGATCATCATAAGCAGTGCCAGCAGAGACATCTTCAGGGTTGGCCAGAAACAGGATACAAGTTTCTGTACTACCGGCATCTTAAAGGAATAGGACTGTCCCATATCTCCGGTGAGTACACCCTTCAGCCAGGTTCCATACTGCACAAGAAAGGGCTGATCAAGTCCCAGCTCATGCCTTGTCTGTTCCAGAAGCTCCGGTGTGGGAAGATTACCGCACTCTGTCAGCATGATCTCAGCCGGATCACCAGGAGACAGATAAGTCAGTCCAAAGGTCAGAAAGCTGATACCAAACAGGACGATCAGAATCTGCAGAAATCTTTTCCCGATTTGTTTTTTCGTCAAAATAATCTCCTTCCTACATCTTTCGTGAATTAAACCAATACCGGAAATGTTTCTGATTACTTTTACTCAGTAACATGGGGAATCCCCCCATAGGGGTTAATTTTCAGGCAAAAAAATAGCCCGCAATATGAAAACATCATACATACGGACACAAAATGACATGAAAAAATTATGCTTCCTATCTACCGTAAGAATCATTCCTATCCCAATTGCAAGCAGTTCTCCTGACTTAAGTTCATCACTTCGAAATCGCCTTCCCGGACCAACTTTAAAATCACATGGCCCAGTGACATTTTTCATTCCGAAGCTCCCTCTTACAGTGACGGGATCGTACCGGACTTACACCGGTTTCTCTATTAATCCTTGCGGAACTTACAACGACTGGTTCAAAACCAATAAATGTTATTTAATTTTTACTATAATATTATAGAATATTTTTTTTTACTTTGTCCAGTAATTAGCAAAAAAAATCAGATTGTATTCAAAAACATACAATCCGATTTTTTTATTCCTTTTACTGTAACAGATAAACGAATCATTTTTATTCTTCAATATTATTTGCTAAAAAGATAATTTTTCCCTTCGTTATAAGTTCCCTTCATTGAAAGTCGAACAGCTAATTTCCCAGTCATCGGATCTTCAATACCTATACTGATCTTATATTTCTTTCCGGCCAGTGAGATCATCTTTTTTACCTGCATTCTTGTTTTTGTCTGTAAAGTTTCTTCCGGCAGAAGTGATTTTAACGAAATGTCAACCGCTTCTTTTTCAAGACTATTTCCATCCTCATCTTCTACCAGAACCCATACAGGCCAGTCTTCATAAAATGGTGCAACTCCATCATTCTTCCATTTAAGATTCAGGCTGACATAACCCGGCATCTGAATAAGGCTTGCTTCCGAGATCCACAAACGATATCCCATGCTTCCTAAAACTTTCCTATAACCGTTTTCATAAGTTTTATCTGCTATTTTCGGTCCAAGAAAAGTAGTATGTGCTTTCTTTATCAGATTTATTGTCTGATTCAGATTTGTGTCAAGCAGCTCTTTCATTGTAATTGAACTTGTAAACTCACCTCCGGAAGGAAACTTTTTCCAGAAATCTTTCATTGCGGATAAACCTTTTTTCTCATGAGTCTGGTCAAACTCACCGCCTTCATTAATCCAGCGAAACCATTCCTCTGTGCTCTCTGGCTGTCCGGTCATATCGTTGTAGAGACCTGTTCCATAATGTTCTCCCTCACTAAAAGGTCTTCTCATCAGTATCATGGAATCAGGGAATGCCTCTGTCCATGGAATCATATAACGTTCTCTTACAGATTCTTCCGGCAGACTCTGTATTCCCGCGGAAATATTTACATGCCATTCTCCCCAGTGCCCCAGACTTCCAAGTTCGATATAACTGACCAGTCCATCTCTGCCAAAATGCTCTCCAAGTGCATTAACTGCCCTTTTGTGATATTGTATCATCTGTTCATTATTATAATCAGGAGCATATCCCTTTCCATACTCCATATCATACCAGGTTCCCGCATGATCAGTTTTGTCATATAGCCATTGTGGAATGTCCATATGCTCTTCCTCCCCGGGAATGTCACACACAAACCTCAATACCAGGTGTTTCCCTTCTTCTCTCCATCTGTCAGTCTGATTTTCTCTTTCGATTTTCTCCCAGTCATATTTTCCTTCCTCCGGTTCCAGTTCAGCCCAGGTAATATCCATATACAGTAAAGATATATCCTCTCCTACTGTTTCTTCCCAGGCACAAGGTGCATATCCCATTAATGGATTTCCAAAAACTTCTTCTGTTTTTTCATATATCTGCGTTTTTCTTCCAAATACCATCCATACTCCTGCTGCTATAATAACTAAAAGTCCAAAACCCACCAGAACCAGAGATCGTTTCTGACATTTAGCCATGATATTCTCCATTATACTGAATCAATGTAACATCTTCCACTCCACCGATATCCCGGATTTTTTCCATAAACTCCATATCATTCTGTCTGCAATATATTTCAACTGCCATTTCTGTTTTTTCATTGCGCATAGTTTTTGATTTTACAAAATATTTTCTTTTTCCAAAACAGCGGATAATTTCATCTCCCGCCTGAGTTCCCTGATAATGAATCACTGCAATATAAATTCTGCCATTTTGTTGTTTGTGATAAAACAGGGTGATCATCAGAATGATAATCACAGCTGTCAACAGAGTTAATGCATACATACCTGCGCCGGCCGTAATCCCCGATGTAATTGCCCAGAACAGATACAGAAGATCCATCGGATCTTTAATTGCTGTACGAAAACGCACAATAGACAATGCACCAACCATACCAAGAGAAATCACAATATTGCTGCTGATTGCAAGTGTTACCATACAGGTAAGCACTGTCATTCCCACAAGTGTAACTGCAAAACTTCTGGAGAAAATAACTCCAACATAAAATTTCTGATAAACCAGATAAATCACACTTCCCAAAATCAAAGCCACTGCCAGAGCAGCCAATATCTTAGGTATATCATACTGACTGAACATTCCTGATTCCAGTACAGATTTTTTTATCATATCCTGTACACTCATCTTATCATCCTCCCCTGTGTATCATACCAATACTCAAATCCATTCATGTACCGCGTTTTTTCATAACACAGTACATATTTGGAAACTGCTGTAAATTCTTCTGCCTGCGGCGGCAGAAGATTTCTCAGAATCTGAGGCAGCAGCTCTGTAAATTTCACTTCCATGATCAGTTTTCCCGGTTCCAGTACAGATAAAGCCGGAAGCGTACTGTCGAAAATATCATAGCTTCCAACAGCAGCTCTGATATCTGTATCAAATGTGATCCTGACTGTTCCCTCATCCATGATCCATGGTTCTCTCTCATAATCTACGATTGTTCTCGGCCGCATCATATTACTCATACATTCTGTGTAAAATTCCCTGCAAAGATTATACGGACTTTTCAGAAGAAATTCATACTCGCCGGAAAGAATTTTTTGCACCTCATCTTTTGTCAGAGGGGCATCTTCTTTATAAATATAACTGCCGAACTTCTTTTTTCTCTCCAGCTTGATACTTTCAGCACTATAATTATAAATTCGTATCCTGTATTTCTTCCTCATAAGAACGCCGCTTTCCTTTTCTTCATATGCACTGTTCCAGTAATCATCAAAATACAGGCTCCGTATCAGATATCCTCCATTTTCTGCATGAGGATCCAGTTTCATAAGTGGCTTCATCCGAAGATTCAGGACTTCTTTCTCACTGGTACTGATAAGATATTTCCATTCATTACGAAAATGTTCTTTCTTCCTGTCAGCCTTCTTCATAATTGTCTTCCTCTACCGTACTATCTTCTGTTATGTAAAAGCACTTCATACCATAATGCTTTCCTTCGTCTGTTACATAATAATCAAATGCATCCTGCGTTTTTCCAGATGTATTTGTTGCTCTTATTCTCACAAAGTACTGTCCTGCTTCCGGAAGGTCCATCTCAGTTTCCGGAACAGTCAGGGTTGTATTGTGATAGATTACATCCTGAAACAGATAATCTCGCGCAACCTCCACAGAATACGTAATGTCCTCTGCGTCCAGATCATAAGATACATCCCAGTTAAATTTCAACTTATTACCGTCTATTGTCGGAACACCTATATAAAATGGCATTGGTGTTTCCAGGCTTTCCAGATATAACTTATAGTTCTTCTCTATCTCATCAGGAAGTGATGCTACAATCTGATCGTATTGTTCAGATGTAAGCGGTTCATACTCTGCATCAGGCATCGAATATAAATAGGGCTTCAGTACGTTCTTATAACTCTCTATCTTTGATATGAGCATATCTTTGTTCAGATATTCCCTCAGTTCCAGAATGGCATCATTTAATTTTTCCCGGAAAGACCGTGACTTCAGACACCTTTGAAACAGAACATTTCCCCAGTAATTACTGATTCCCTTTTCCCAACTGCCCTGATCCGAAAAATTCTTTAATTCATATTCCGATCTCATCAGACAGCCATCGTTATCCCAGGCAATAAAGTACCAGATATCTGAATTCAGAGGACTGTATAAATAAACATTTCTGTTCTGTGTGTCTACGTTTCCCATCAGAATCTGAAATGCCATCCAGTAAACAATATTTTCTTCATCAAAATGTTCTTTCAGTACATCTTCAATCCCTATAGAGTAATCATTCAGATCTGTCAGCATATCGATCAATTTGGTATGATCTGAATCCCCTTTTATTTCCAGCATTTTTTCAAAGGCTGTTTTATCATATCCTGCATCATCTTCTTTTTTTATAATATCTTCGTAACGATAGAATTCAAAAGAATTAATCTTATACAATTGTCCGTTTGAATCCAGTCCATGACTCTTTAATGCTGTCTTATTCAGTTGTTCAACCTGTGTATAAATTCCATAATCCTCAAATTTTCCATCTGATTCTTCTGTATTATCCTTTACATACAAATGCACAAACTGTGTACGTAAACCAACCATCTGAGGAATTCCCCTAATCAGATCATATGCCAGCTTATTTCGAAAGCGCATTCCTTCTGTCATATGTTTATTCAGGTTAATGGTTCTCTGTCCTCTCCACGTTCCTTTATTCTTTTTTAACTCAATTTTATAATTTTTTTGTGCATTCTGGCTGGATGTCTGGCCTCTGATCTGAACAGTTGCATTAGGCACGCTTTCTCCATATCCGACTTCCCCTTCTATCGGTCCATTCTCATCTCCCACCTGTAAAAGTCCTGCCACCTGATATCTCTCCACTCCCATATCTTCGTAGTCATAAACAGAATAGCTGTTGATTTCCTTCCATGTATGATATGTATTTTCGGATGAATTTCCCTTAGATACAGTAAGATACATGGTAACAACACTGGTATCATCAGCATTTTCATACAAAGAATCCTTATCTCTTAAATGCATCTCATTGATTTCTTCTTTCTCTGCTTTTTCTGTCTTTACCTGTTCTGTTTCGTTATCTTCCTGTACTGCCTGATCCTGCGAAGAGTTTCCCGCTTTTTCCAGAGTGCAGCCTCCACAGAGAGAAAGGCTGACTAATACTGCACTTATCAGATTTATTTTTTTAATTCCTGTCAACGTTCGTTCTCCTTTCCAGTTTCTCATCCATAAAACATCCGATTCTGGTAAATACCCCCGATTTGTCTTCTGCTACCACCGGCTGTATGCTGAGAATATAATATGGCAGACGTCTGGTATAACGTTCCAGACGGATCATAACTATAAAATAAAACAGTACACATCCTGCCAGAAACCCAAAGCCATAATATACCTGCGGACAAAACAATGAAATTACAGTAAACACAGAAGTTCCCACGGCAAAAATTACAGAAGCAGCCAACGCTCCCCTGTAATCTGTAAAATATAAAAGAAGCAGAAGCATCGTATTTGCAACTGCATAAATGCCGTACCCAACACAAAGTGTCCGGAAATATCCATACATCAGATCATTAAATCCCAAAGGAAGGTACTTCAAAAGACTCTCACCCACTGAAATCGCCAGTGCAGTAGTCAGTAACTGCTTCAAAGCGGTATATTTCAATTCTCTGTTCAGTACATCCAGCATTTCTGTACCAGCCTGCATAATATCCTTAATGGTTCCCCCATCATTAAATAAACTGTAATAGTTCCTGTATTTCGGATAAAAATTAACTTCTACAGAAACCACAAAATTTACAGTGGTAATCAGAATTGTCAGAAATGCAATCAATGCCGGTACGTCATGAGACGGTGCCCCATAAAAAAGCCCTTTTACCTGTTTCCCCAGCGGTCCGGCCCACATGATCACAAGATGGGCAAACAGCCCGATATTAATGCAGAGTCCTGTAAATGCCAGAGGCAGAAACTCATCTGCCCATCTTAAAAATAAGAATGCACTGATATCACTTTGCGGAAAATACTCATACAGCAAAACAACATCCCATAAAAGCATGATCCCATATCCAATGCATACCGCAGCCATCAATGCCTCCACATGAGAAATTCCCAGAAACAGCAATAAGGCTCCCGAGAGAAAAGTAACAGCGATTGCAGCAAGAAAGGATAACATAATTCCTCTGTAATCTTTAATTGCAGTAAGATAACTCATTGCATTCCATGTAACGATCAGTTCTCCAAACAGCCCAAAACATAAAAACTTATCTATAAGCCCAACTCCGGAAAATATCAGAAAAATCCCATATAGAATTCCTCCTGCAATGAGCATTAAGCCTGTCGAACCCCAGAAAGATGACAGAACAGCCTCATTTTTTTCTTCATAAAGCATATCTGCAATAAATCTTGTTACTACCATTGATAAGAAACTAGTTACCGTCAATGATGCAAGAAGTGTATATGTGATCATGCAGACCAGTAATTCTCTGCTCTGTTTCGAAGCGCCTGTCCTGTCACACAAAAACATAACCCCCAGCAGAAGTACGATACCAAGCAGCATGGGACCGGTACAGATAATCCCTGCATATCCATAGGCGCGGAAAGAAGCAAACAGCCCTCTTCTGCTGAACAGTTTTTTGAGTTCAAATCCAATCCCTGCCATATGCTTCCTCTACCTCCCTGTAAAGTTTTCTGTATTCACTGATCATGCGCTCATGCCTGTAATATGCCTTAGTTCTTGCCTGTCCGCTTTTTCCCATCCTGATCCGCCTTCTCCTGGATTCACACATTTTTTCCATAGCGGCAGCAAGTCCATCCCTGTACATGGGCGGAACACAATAACCGGCACATCCAAAATTATCTCCTTCTTTTCCATTCAGAAGTTCCCGGCAGCACCCTACATCAGTCGTTACACATGGGCGTCTGGCTGCAAATGACTCCAGCACTGATAAGGGTTGTCCTTCTGATATACTGGTAAGGATCGTAAAATCCAGTTTTCTCATATACTGTACAATATCTACCCTTCCGGTAAAGACAAGGTTCCTGATATCCAGCTGCTTCACCAGAGCATAACACTCATCTGCATATTCCTCGTCATCTACCCCTCCCAGAATATGAAGTCTCACATTCTCCATTCTGGATGAAAGTTCATAAAATGCATATATCATAGTCTTTATATCTTTAATGGGTGCGAGACGGACTACCGCACCTATGTCTACCCATCCATCTTCCTCTTTCAAAGGAATCTGTGACAACCTGTCATAATTAATACCATTTTCAATTACTCTGCATTTCTCTGCATCACAGCCAATCTGTATTTGCGTAAGCATCGCATTCGTAAATAAACTGGTTACCCGAAAAGCCCTTTTATAAATTGCTTCTGATAACATATAAAAGAAAGAAATCCACTGTTTTTTAAATGATGGGATTACCCATTTTGCCCTGATGATCTCTTCCTCTCTTTCTCTTGTGTATATCCCATGCTCTGTAAGTAATACCGGTCTCCTGTAAACATATCCTCCAAGGCAGGCAAGAAGTCCCCCATATCCTGTTGAAATGGCATGATAGGTATCTGCCAGAGGAACCTCTGAACCCAGAAGATATAAAACCGGAAGCAGCATGGAACGCATTGTATGAAACGCATCCGCAAATGCAATATACGGATATTTTTCCAGACAGCTCTCTGTTAATATATTTAAAAACTGCTCACTTTTCAGAAATGACATCGGATTCATTTTCCGGTCGTGATATAAATGAAACAATACTTCCCAGTCAGGATGACTGCATTCCATCAATTCTCTTAGACTCTTTGTTTCTTCTTCCGAAAAACGATTGATTCTGTGCAGCTGTCCTTTTTGATTTCCATGTTCCTTCAGTTTTAATGCATCATCCAGAAATACCTCATGGACTTCCACCACATTATCCGGCAGTTCATAGACAAATTTTCCACGGTCACATGCATGTGCTCCTATCACCCACAGTACAAACTCATGCTCTTTCATAACAGTGATATACTGATGCATCCATGTAGAAACTCCACCATGTACATACGGATAACAGCCTTCTAAAACCAGACAGATTCTCAATTCTCTCACCTTATTTCTATTTTCACTGATTTCTCTTTTGCCCGAAGCAGATAGAGATTTCCGGTAATATGCGTCAGTTCTCCACCTTCTATATTACCCGGAGTCCCTTCATTCATTCTTATCATAATATAAGCTTCATCATAAAAATTATCTAATTTAAGATTAAGTTCCTGATCTGATATATCCTTATCGATCACCAGCGCCCCATACCGCTGTATTGCGCCTGATAGTTCGGAAGCAGTAAGATTTCTCAGACATGGAGCTGAAGTATACAGCCAGTCCATATATTCATCCAGCCGTTTTTTCAGTTTCTTCCATCCCAGTCTGGCACCTCTGTCTTCGTCCAGCAGATCATCCGGATGTATAAAATGTGTATTGACAAAATGCATATTCAGTTCAGATATAGCCGCAAGTTCCATATAATCATCAATCACAGCACCCGAAATAATACGGGGTTGTTCCACAATTCCATCTTCTGCAACTTCAAACTCCTGTGTATATGCCATATCTCCGACAAAATAATTACTTGCAATTGTACGTATCTCCGGAAATTCTTTTACGATCATTTCCCGCCCTTCATCTGACAGCACATTAGACGGCGGTACATAAACAGACAACTCTGTCCCCGGAAACATCTCTTTTCCAAACCGTATCAGCTCTGTCATGGCTTTTTTCATTGCATCATAACTTTCCCATGTTTTATATGGAAGGATATTTGCATAATCCACATTTGACAGGCTCAATGGCTGATGATTATATCCATGATATCCCAGTTCTCCTCCCTGATGAAGCAGCATATTCCCAAAATACTGAAATCTCTGCACATCTTCCTGTTCCACAACATCTCCGGACACATCATCCTCATAATTATCAATAATAACACCTGTATATTTCACGCCGTGTTCCTCTGCCATATCCAGCATATCCGGCCACCAGATATTTGTATAAAACTCTTTGATGCTGAGACCATAATCACGTTTGATATATGTTCCGTCTCCACTCGGCACAGGAGATGGAAAATCATCCAGATAAAATACAGATCCATTAAGCACTGGATAGACCATCACATCTGTCAGCAGGCTATAGGATGCCGCAAAGAATCCTCTTGTGGCTTTTTCACATAATCCAAAATTGTCAACTACAAATTTACCTTTTCCATAACTGTTTTCCCAGATAAGCGGAACCTTCTTTTCATCATCTGCCCATGCATAAACCTTCGCTGTTTCTCCAACACTTACTTCCCATGCTGAATCATATGCGTCCGGAATCTGGTAAGATCTTCCCCCTCCAATCATGAAATCATCATCAATATAGATTTTATCTACCAGAACATTTCCATAATCAGAGTCTGTAATTCCCAATTTCTGCTCAATGATCGAAACATATGTATCCTTCTGAAGTGTTAACGCAAAAAGAACACTACCTCCACTTTCTACCCAGTTTCCAATCTTTATAACTGTATCCTTTAACGGATTCAGATCCGACATCAGTACTACTATTGTTTCATAACCTGAAAAATCAGGAACTTCATTTTTTCTGACATCTATCATATCCGCTCCTGTTTTCATATCCATGAAAATTCTTTCAAATTGTTCCCATGCTTCCACACTGTCTGCCTGACTGCTGTCCATCAGCACCAGACAACTGCTCTCAATATTTTTGACTGCCTGTGTTTCAGTTACAACCGTATCCCTGTCCAGATATGCATTCTTCTTAACATCTGCCTGATACTGAATTCCTGAACGCTCTGTCCAAAGCACCACACTGATTGCCAGAAAAACTCCCAGAATAACAGTCATACCCTTAAATCGAAAAGACTGTAAATATTTTATCATTCCTGCCAAAAAGCCAATGCCTCCTTTCCTTTCGCCGACAGATAAATATGCTCCTGCTGAATCTGCTCTAATGTTTCCTTTAATTCTTTTCCCTGTTTCAGTTCTACGTAATATCTGATCCTGAGTATCCAGTATTCTTCATTTCTGTGCCACTTCTTATCCATCCTTTCCAGACTTTCAAGCACCTGTTCATACTCCTTCATCTGCATTTGATTCTCAGCCAGACATACATATGTATGAAGATCCTCTTTAAATTTCAGTTTTTTCTTCAGAAGTTTTATATATTGATTTCTTTGCACCAGTTCCATCTGTCCTTCCAGAAGTCCCTGAGATAAATACTCCTGAAGAAAATCACAGTACTCTGAAATAAGCTGTTGATTTTCCGGTTCTTTTGCATATCTGTATTCTATCTTCTGCAGTCTGCTTTCATATTCCTTAGACAGCTCTACCATTCCTGTGATCGCATAATGCACAACCTCTACATCGTCATTCATCCTTGCCTGTTTAAGCATATCGATGTAATTCTCCGGATCATCATTCAATATGTTCATAATCAGATCACGCCTCATATCGGCCTCATCAATAAGAAGCACTTCCTCCAGTGGCACAATATTTCTGTCACTTTCTTCTTTCGGTGCTATAATGCTTCTGTAAATTTCTTCATTGATCTTCATTTTTTCTATTCCGATTTCACGCTTTTTATCCTGGTGAAAAAATATCTGGAAATGCAGAAGCAATACACAGATCATACCCCATACCGGTACAAAGATCACAGGTAATATGAGATACCTCTTCACCTTCAGTAAATGGGAGTTTATTCCTGTCCATACTAAAACACAACAGATAATATGGAATATAATAAAAACAACCCCTGTTATATTCTGTATCATTCTTCAGCTACCCTGCTTTCGTTACGGGTGTCAATCACTCTGCAATGAAGTCCGTTCTTTTCGAGCCTTTCAATTACTATCGGTAACATGGCATCATCCACCTGTGACAGTATCAGATAGAGTTGTCCATCCTCCGATATTCCCAGTATGTCATTCTCTCGGATTTTATTTTTTAATATCCTGTCTGTTTCCTCCAGTGTCATTTCCGGATTTTCAATCTGCAGCAGAGCATATGATCCTATTTTCTGTTCTTTTATGGAATGAAATAACTTCAGCCTTTCCATAAAATACTCTGTTTTTAATATATGAGTTCCTTCCACATATTCCCTGTCTCTGACTGCTTCCTGATATTCCAGTGCACGCAGCAGAGAGACTTCTACCAGACCACATAAAATTTTGATAAGATTCAGATAATACAATGTCATCTGATTACTGGCTGCATCCTGAATAAATACCAGCATTACAAGTTCTCCATTTCTCTTTATCCCTGCAATATATGCCGGATATCCGGCAAGCAGTTCCCTGTTCCTCCAGACCTCACCCTTTTCCAGCGTTTCTATCGCATTCTGATACTCTTCAACCCTTATAGAATTTGGCATTTTTCTGCGAATTTCAGGTGATGACATTTCCATCCTTCCAAAACGTTTCCATGAATCCAGTGAATAAAGTACAATTGTATGATTTTCCAGAATATCTTCCATTACCCTTATGGTTTCCATAAACAGTTTCTGTGGCTGTATCACATCCAGCTTTCTTGTTATATCAAAAATTTTTCCAAAGCTGTCCCTGCTTCCGAGAATCTGCTTCTTATATTGTCTTTTATCCTGAAGCGTCTCCTGATACATTTCCTGCATAAAGAAAAATTTTTCCTTGATCAGTCTGTTTTCTTTTGTTACAAATTCTATATCCTCTTTATTCTTCAGCCTTATATAACCACAGACAGCACCTGCGGCAAAATAAAAAATAAATGGAATCCAGTTAGAAGCCTCATAAAACAAAGTATATATGTTTACATTCTCCTGCCTGTATGCTGCAATCAAAGAACAGGTTTCCAACACAGCTGCTGATATTCCATAATTAATTCCATAAAGACTTCCCATGAATACAATAAATACAAGTCTCAGGTCAATCATTTTAAACTGGGCATAAGTTCCTGTATATCTGTTTAAAAATTCAAATAAAATAAATCCTGAAAGCAATTCCAGAATATGAACCAGCAAAGTATTTTTCGATATCCAATTCCTGATATTTGCAAAATGTCCGGAATCTGAATCTGATAATTTTTTATACTCCTGATACATCCCGGGAATATCTTCAAAAACAGATATCTTTGGAAACCACCCATATTCATATCTTATGATCTGATCATCCGGCTGTACCTTATAAATCTGGCCGCTGTTCTGGTAGCTTACATCCAGCCTACCGGGAATTGTTTTTCTGATTTCTTTTTCCAGATCACTGAAACTCTGCCCGAAACAATCCGGAACATTTAGACAGCATTCTTTTCCCCAATTATCATATACTTTATAAAGCAGTTCTGCCAGATCATCCATACATAGGAAATAAATATTTTGTTCCGGCGATTCCTCAAAAACAATTTTTCCGCTTTGTTCTGCCGCTGTAAACAGCTTATAAAAAAAATCATGTGTGTATACCGCTGAATATAAATGAGGAATTCTCAGAATCTTGGTGTTTATCTGATACATATTTCCATATTCCATAACTACATTTTCTGCTGCGGATACCAGAAGTGTTTTTCCACTTGTAATATTATAAATGCTCTCCTGGCCGGTCAGATACAACATTCTTATTTCCTTATTCTTTTTGCATAACTGAAGTATCTGTCTCAGTTGTTCCAGTTCTCCAATCATCCTTCCATGCATGGTTAGATAATTTGAAAAATAAACAATTCTTTCAAACTCATATGTTTCGAAAATCTCTTTCAGTTCTTTCTCATCTTTTATGAACGGATGAGATAATATATTCTTTTTTCGATTTGATTTCAGCATCTCATTTCCCAGCACAACTACATCACACTCAGGAAATGATTCTTCTATAAAAGTTTCTGTTACATATCCTGTATTTCCTGCCAACAATACTTCCATATTTATTCACCTCAATAAAGTGAAGTATAACAAAGTTATTTTTTCTTTTCAATATCAGCATCTTTACAGAAAATAGCTTTTTTCTCAACAACTGTTGTCTTGTTCCTGCTGCTGTTCTATGCTAAAATATTTCCAGTATAAAATCATAAACCACAGACAGATCAGTACCCTGACATTTCCGGTACTGATCATATCTGATCATATTATACAAACTGTCAGGAAAGAGGCGATTACATTGAACATTGAAGATTCCTGTATTTCCTGCATTGACACAGACTGGTCCTACCAGCTTGCCAGACGCATGGAAAAAGAGAAAACAAACCCTGTTCTGGGCTATCGTACTGCAGGTTCCGTTGCTGAAACAGCTACAGGAGATATGTTATACAGGGAAATGAAAGCTATCGGACTTACCGATGTAACCAAAGATACATTCTCACTGGACGGATGGGAATTCGAGAAAGCAGTCCTGAAATTTACAGATGATAGCGGGCAGGAACACACCTTTCAGATGGGCGGATATCAGACAAATTTCGAGACAGACGGATTTGAAGATTACGAACTCGTTTATCTGGGAAAAGGAACTGCTGCAGATTATGAAGGCATAAACGTAAAAGGAAAGCTGGTTATGGTTGAGATCAACCAGCGAGACGAATGGTGGATCAGCTTCCCTGTTTATCAGGCTTATCTGCGCGGCGCTGCTGCCCTGATCGCAGTTCAGGCAAACGGCTACGGAGAAATCGCAGAGTCTGCACTGAATGCACAGGATATCGCAGGTCCTGATTTCGCACCTGCATTCTCTCTGTCTCAGGCGGATGCACGTATCCTGAAGCGTGCCCTCCGGAATAAAATTTCCGCCTGCGAAAACAACACCACTGATTCAGAAGATACCCATAACACTCCGGAACAGGATGCTGCTTTATTACGCAGATTCTCATTAAAAGTATCACTGGATGCCCGTTCCAGAGTGATTCCGGACACAACAGCAGGCAATATCACAGGTAAAATACAGGGGACTGAGACAGACTCTATGATCCTGCTGTCCGCACACTATGATTCCTATTTCGATGGATTCCAGGACGATAATGCGGCAGTCGCCATGATGCTCGGCATTGCCCGTGCACTGATAAAGGGCGGCTATAAACCTTCCCACACTCTCGTTTTCTGTGCAATGGCTGCCGAGGAATGGGGAATCATTGATTCCAAATACGACTGGTCAACAGGAGCCTACAATCAGGTATTCCGCGTACATCCTGACTGGCAGGGTAAAGTGATCGCAGACCTGAACTTTGAACTTCCTGCACACGCACACAATAGACAGGATGCCATCCGCTGTACCTATGAATATGCAGATTTCATCAGACAGTTTACAGACAGCCTGACTGTCCCGAAGGAAGCATATCCTGACGGGATCACGGTTCTCTCTCCCATCGAGACATGGTCTGATGATTTCTCCATGGCGATCGCAGGTATCCCATCCACAGTCAATGACTTCAGCGCCGGGCCATTCATGCAGAATTATTATCATTCCCAATATGATAATCAGGATGTTTACCAGGAAGCTGTCTATCAGTTTCATCATGAATGCTATCTGAAACTGATCATGGCCATTGACAGACTTGTCCTGCCACCAATGAATTTCAGCAATACCATGAACGCGGTCGCAGAAAGTATCCACGAAAATGCACTCTCATTTGCTGATTCCGAGCAGAATGTCCTGCTCAGAAACCTGCAGACAATTACCGCTTCTGCCGAAAATATTTATGACAAAATCTGCCAGATTAATGCGGAATATGCCACACTTTCAGACTCCGACGCCCGCATTGCTTTCCGACACAAATGGGAATATGCCGGACTGGAACTGCTGAAAACTTTCCGCAAAGCACAAGACTATCTGGTACGTCTCAACTGGCAAGATGAAGTAATTTTCCCACAGGAAGCTGCCTCCAAAAATATCCGACAGCTGGAAAAAGCCAGCCGGGCTTTATCCGAGGGAAATATTACAGATGCATTGAAGGCCCTCTATCGAGTAGACAATAATATGTACGCATTTCTCTTCGATGAAGAAGTTTACTATCACTTCACCGAATACATTCTTCACCAGCCAAAAGACCGCCTGATGTGGGGTGCCGGACGTATCATGCATCACGAAAATCTCTACGGGATCGTGCAAAAACTGAAGCAGCGCATGGAAGAAGAAACACCGGAACTCGACAGTGAGATCCGTCGTCTGGAAGCTGCCCTGCGCAGACAGAAGGCTTATTATAAGGACGATATCCGCTACTTAAACACCTCCGTTAATAAGCTGTCTGCGATGTTGGATAACATCTATAATAATCTACTGTCTTTTTAAAAAACATTACCACTCCCGGGAACAGCAATGTTCCCGGCAATAAATAAGGAGATTACTACATACCATGGAAAGTGATAATTTGTACAGAGTACAGGAAGAAGATTTACCACGATTACAGAAACTGTTAACGGTCTGTTTCGCACAGGATCCGCTGTATCATACCCTGATTCCTGATGATGACACCAGAGAAAGACTGCTGCCGGAGCTTTTTTCCTGCGATCTGACGGAATTCTTTCAGACATGCGAAATTTATTCTGACAGTAGTGAACTGAACAGCATCCTGGTTGTTTCTGACGAAAGCGAACCTTACAATTTTCTGCACTACTGTCTCACAGAGGCCAGAGCTGCACTTACCACTGACGGATGGCTGATCAAAGAAGATCCAAGCCTGAAAACCTTCTGGAATTTCATTCAGGGCAAAGACTACCTGAACTCAAGCTGGACTGATCAGCTTCACCAGACAGAACGTCTCCATGTGATCTACCTTGCGGTAGACCCGGGACACCAGCATCATGGGCTGGCAGAACTTCTGATGGATGAAGTGATAAATTACGCCCAGAAACACAAGATGCTGATTTCTCTGGAAACCCATAATTCCAATAACGTTCCTATTTATGAACACTTTGGATTTAAAACATACGGGATAGTGGAAAAACCTCACTTTGATCTGAAACAATATTGCATGATCCGAGAGGCTACTGTATAATCTGTATCTGTACTGCTCTCGCAATTATTAACATAAAAGCTCCGTAATTGATAAATTAACCTATTTTTCACTTACATTTTTGTCTATTTCTACGTCTAGTAATATTTATACTTTTATATTAAAATAGCATACAGATGTTGGATAAAACTTTTCCACATCTGTTTGTTTATAGTACCATGTGTACTTTTCCGCTACTATTCTTAATTACTGTTAACTGTTCGGAGACTTTCCATTCAACGGACTGCTGAACATCCACGATTACCAGAAACAAAAGTATTTACCTGGAAATAAAAATTTTAATAACCCCAGAGTACACATCACCACACTGATAAGGAGGACTTATAATAATGGTACGAAATGCAATGAGCGCAACAGAATTTTATATTTTACAATATTTATGGACCAGAGAAACACCTGCAACTTTTTCTGAGATTATGGTTCACTTTAATGAGGAAGAAAAGAAAGCATGGAAGAAACAGACAGTAAACACATTTCTTTCCCGTCTGGCACAGAAGGGCTTTTTGAATATTGACAAGAGCGGAAAAAGAGCTATCTATATTCCATCTGTCACCTCAAAGAAATTCTATGAAAATTATGCCCAGGAGATTGTAAAGGATTCTTACAACGGAGCCATCAAAGATTTCATCGCTGCATTTACAGCAGGAAATAAATTAAGCGCAGCTGAGAAAGCTGAATTATTATCTTATATCCAGACACTTTAATCAGAAATGCTTAATAAAAAGGCTGTCATTAACAACAGCCTTTTTTATCTACAGAATTACTATAAATACCGGATCAGAGAAATTACTCAGACTCTTCTATATTTTCCAACGTAAGCTTATGATATGGCGTGCGCACATATTTTCCGTCGATCAACGGAATATCACTCTTATCTCCATCCGTTGCGATTACAAATGCAAGATTCAGCATTTCACGCGCCTGCCCCTCTTTATCATTATAAACCGTTCCAAGCATTTCCTCATTCTTTACAGCCTCAATCCCCTCATCTGTACGGTCGACCAGATTGACACACACCACATCACATCCTTTATCGATCAGGTTTTTCACCTGTTCATTCTGCGTCAGCTGACTCTGTGATGCATCCAGGATTTCCAGCTTGATCGCCACACCGCTGGATTCCTCCTTATCTGCTGCGTATTCTGTAAATTCCGTCATCAATTCTGAGATAAATGTGTCATACTGGCTGTATAAGGTAACTCCTATTTTAATATTTTTGACATCCTTCTCCTCACTGCCCTTACATCCTCCGGCAGTAACAGTTACAAGACTCAGAACACCTGCCAGTGCCAGATATTTTCTGTGCATTTTCTTTTCCCCCATCTGTCTGTCCGGTCATCTTACAGCCGGAAACAAAATTCTGCTTGTTTCTTCATCATAGAGATTATCTTTGGATACCATATAAAATTCAACTTCTGCCTGTTCTGTTTTGTCCGTATAATACCTGATATTCTGCGCTGCAAGGACTATACTCTGATATCCCATATAATACTCATTGGGAACTGCCAGTTCCTGTATCGTCCCCTTATCCAGATAATATATCAGCTTCTCAGAACGACCTTCTCCGTAGAGTTTCCATGAGATACGGTCATCATTCAGAATAATATCCACCGCTTTTTCCGTATCATCATTATCAAGAGAAATTACTGTATCTACCGGCTGCTCTGCAAAATATTCTACATTTCGCATCTTCTTGTCAAGTTCCTTTTCCGAAAGTATCCAGGAAATCTCTATTCCTGCTTCTTCCAGCTTGTCCTTGACACTCTTTAACCGTTGCCTCATTCCCAGCTGACTCTGGTTTCCGCTCAAGATCCCTACTTTAACTGCTTTGCCCTGAATGACTGCATCAGCCAGACTTTTCCCCAGCTTCCCATGGTCTGTCATTACAGAAGTAAAAAGTCTGTCTGTCTCTATCCCTGTTCCCACAAGTACCACCGGTTTCGCTGATTCTGTTGGAAGGATCACATCTGCCTCACTGGAATAAGGCTCAACGATCACACCGTCTGCCTCTCCATCCAGTTCTCTTTTCACAATTGTGTGTTCTTCCTGTGCATTCTGAAACGTGCCTGTAGAAACAAGATTCAGATGTACATGATTATCTTCTGCTCCCTGCTCCAGACCGGAACGAAAAGCATCCCACCGGACATTGCTGCTGTCATTTACAACAACAGATACAGATATATAATCTTCATCTTTCCCCTGATTTACCATTTCATGTGCACTGTATCCGATCACAGCCAGGATCACCAGCAGAAAAAGGAGGCCTGATATTCTGTTCTTTTTCATTCCGAACCCTCCTTTCCGGATGCTGACACTGAAGAATAATCCTTTCCACTTTCCAGAAATTTCTGCGTCTCCACTGTATATGGAATATACGGAATATGGATCTGTACCATCATTCCCTCATCCGGGCAACTGTGAATAACCAGACCATAAGCCTCTCCGAAGCGAAGCTTCAGACGGCTGTGGACATTGACCAGACCAACGCCTGAGCCATGCTTATGCGGTCTTTCTTTTCCGTTAAGAAGCTCTGCGGCCTCTTCTTCCGGCATTCCAAGTCCGTTATCTTCCACCTCCAGATAAACATCCTTATCCTTGCGGTAACCCCGGACATGGATTTCACCCTCTCCGTCCATAAATTCCATACCATAATAAATAGCATTCTCAAGCAAAGGCTGAAGCACCAGCTTTACAATACACCCATCCAGAATATCTTCCTCTATCTGAAAATCCACTTCAAAGCTGTTCTTATATCTGATCTTCTGGATGTTCATGTAATTTCTGGCATGCTTGACTTCATCCTCAATCTTAATCACAGTTTTACCCTTGCTCAGACTGATGCGGAACAGACTGGCAAGCTGCGTGATCATAAATACCGCATCATCATATCTTTCACCTGTAATCATCCAGACAATAGAATCCAGTGTATTATATAAGAAATGTGGGTTGATCTGAGACTGCAGGGCATCCAGTTCACTCTTTCGCTTCTCCTCCTGTTCCACTACAATATCATCCATAAGCTGACGAATCTGCGCAACCGTAGAGCGAAGCGTTTTTCCCAGATGCTCTACTTCCATGGAACCGCCTATATAAATATCCGGATTCATATTTCCGGCTTCCCACTCCTTCACAGAATCATTCAGACGGCGCAATGGCTTGGAAATCCTGGCAGATACCATCTGATTCAGGATTACCACCGCAAGCACTGTCAGAGCTACCAGAAGGACTACCAGATTTCTCATACCTGTCATGCCCATACTGAAAGATTTCATGGGAACCACACTGATCAGCTTCCATCCCGTGTAACTGATTGTTTTTACTGTAACCAGACGCTTTTCTCCATGAAAATTCTCTTTTACAGTAGTATCTTCATATCCTGCTGCCTCGGTATTGTTTTCCTCATACAGCCCCATGTGGATCAGGTTCTGCTTGGGATGATAGATAATTTCCCCGTCCGGCGCCATCAGATATACATATTCACCGGAAGTGTCTGTGTTTGCCTTCTCCAGAAGCTGCTCAATACTGCTGTAATTCATATCAACCAGAAGAACACCCAGCATGGAATTCCCATTTCTGGTAAGCTCCACTGTACGACTTAAGGAAACCACCCAGTAGTATCTGTAAGATGGATCATCAAAGAGATTCTGCACATGGGGTGTGGAGAAATGAAAGTTTTCCAGTTCTCCGGCTGCATCCTGAAACCATTTCTGCGATTTTACATCAACTCCTGGTTTCTCTGTGGCAATGGGAGATGCTTCTGTCAGCTTCCCGTCATTTGTATAACATGCCACACTGACCAGCTTATCCTTGTTCGCCTCGTACAAAAGATTCATAGAATCCTCCAGACTCTCACTTCCGATGTCTGTATTCTTGATTACCGTATAATACATTGCATCCGAAATACGGCGCATATTCCTCAGATAATCCTCCAGATTGATGGTCGTCTGATTAAGAAGCTGCCTTGAATTTTCGACTGTAAGATTCTCTGCTTTTCTGGTAAACTGCTGATAAAGCATAACTCCAAGAAGACACATACAGCATACAGACAGAATTGTAAAAGAAATAGATATTGTCATCTGCATACTTCTTGTTTTTTTGTTCTTATGGGTTAATAATTCTCTGATCTTTTCCACTGATTCTCCTGTCTTTTGTTATTAACTGTTGGCAGTACGATACTTAGACGGTGACATACTGTACTGTTTTTTAAACGCGTAACTGAAATAATTAGGATCTGCATACCCCACTTTTTCTGCAATAATATAAGTCTTATCACTGGTAGTCATGAGAAGCTCCACTGCTTTTTCCATTCTGTAATCTGTCAGAAAACTGATAAATGTTTTACCTGTTTCTTTTTTAAAGATCGTAGAAAAATATGCAGCACTCACACCCAGTTCACGACATACGGATTCTATAGTAATGTTTCTGTCGCTGTAATGTTCCTGCACATATTCCACAGCTCTGGAAACAAAAGATCTGGTACTTGCCTGCCGTTCCTGCTGAACGGTTTCCTGTAACTTCTCACAGACTTTCAGAAGCCACTGCTCCAGTTCCTTCGGGGATTCCATCTGCATGCACTTATCAAAAGCTTCCCCCTTTTCACCGTAAAATTCAACACTGTCCAACTGATTGTTATTGCAGAAACGAAAAAGTTCTGTAAGAAGTCCCATAATAAAAATCTGATATTTCTGCATAGTAGTTCCATCCTGAAGAAACCTGCATACACAGTGACTGATTTCTGTTTCCAGTTCTTCCCTTGTTCCCATACGGATTCTTTTAAGAATCTTCTGTATTTCCTGTTCCTCCCAACGTTCATCCACATTCTCCATAGGATCAATTTCCGCAATATTGATCGCACGCGCATTTCCATAGATCACGCGATAGGAAACAGCACTCCTTGCACCCTGCCATGACAGCCGGATATCCGGCAGATTGTCACATACATATCCGATCCCTGCAGTTACCGTTGCTTCACATACATGCTTTGCCAGACGACAGAACTGATCCATAAAATCCGTAAACGCAGTAATCTGTTCCTGTTCTTCAAGCTGTGTGATTACCACAATATCTCCCAGATACATCAGAATCCTTGATTTCCATTCCCCTTCCATATGTTCTTCTGCCAGCTTTTTCACTGATACCCCCAGCAAAAAAGGATTCATATTCTGTGGAATATCTGTAGTGCTGATATGTAAAATAGAAACTACATAACAGGGGCCGGTAAGATCAATCTGATAGTTAGAAAGATATTTTTCAACCTCCCCCTCAGGAATACGTCCGTCAATCAGAGAGGTATAGAAATTTTCCTGAAGAATCGGAAGACTTTCCATGTAATATTCTCTCAGCTTATCCACATTTCTCTTCTCATCCATCTCCCGCCCTATCTTCTCGTGGATACGCCCGAATACCTCTTTCAGGTTTCCGGCATCAATGGGTTTCAAAATATATTCCTCCACTTCAATCTGAATTGCTTCTTTTGCATATTCAAATTCATCAAAACCTGAAAAAATTATAATCTTGACTGTGCGATAAAGTTCTTTCAGCTTACGACTCAGCGTGAGGCCATCCATATATGGCATCTTAATATCAGTCATTACCACATCCGGCTGTAGTTCCTCTGCCATTTCCAGAGCTTCCACACCGTTGTGTGCATAACCCACAATCTGAAATCCCATGCTTTCCCAGTCCATTTTTTTCATAATAATCTGGATAACATCTTCCTCATCATCCACAAGCAGTACCGAATACTTCTCCATCTCTACACCTGTCTCTAAATTTCTGTTTTTTGTCCTGTAACTGTTCAGCGCCTTCACAATCAGCACTCTACTAAATGGTTATCTTATTTCTTCTTATGTGAATTCGGAGCTCCGTATTTATCATTCATACGTTTCCATAAAATACCGAATACTACAAACCACACCGCAATTTCCACAACTGCCGCATGGACACTGAAGTACATTAAGATTGCCATAACAAAAGAACCTGCCGCAAGAAAAAGTATCAGCTTTCCTGATTCTGCCACATATTTCTCTTTGTCCTTAAGTTTCTTTCCATTATCTTTCCCTATGATGGATTCTGTATCATGAAATATCAGCAGACGGGCTGCATAATATCCAAGAACAAGAGTCATCATCAGCGGAATCATTACGTTTGATAAATAACTGTTTCCCATTTTTTATTTCTCCTCTTTTTATTTCGCAGCTGTATATATAAAGAAAGGACCGTCGTACCAAAACGGCGGCCCTGTATGTAACATTATATACTTTTTATTATTTTCTTGCAATGTATTTTCTGATATCCAGTGAAATAGCAATGAAGATGATAACACCAAGTGCGATGTACTGAGCGTATGCATTTACTCCCAGGAACTGAAGTGCTGCTTTCAGGAATTCGAATACTGCAACACCGACCAGAGCGGAAGATACTTTACCACGACCACCGGTTACAGATACACCACCGATAGTACAAGCTGCGATAGCTTCCATTTCATAACCATAACCTAACTGAACAGATGCACCGCCGGCTTTTGCACCCATCATAAATCCTGCAAGACCATACATAGCTGCTGCTTTTGCATAGATAATGATAAGAGTTTTCTTAACCGGAACACCGGCAACTTCTGCAGCCTGTGGGTTACCACCGATTGCATACATATATTTTCCATGACGGGTCATGTTAAAGATAAACCATGTAATAACACCAACCAGGATTGCGATCCATACCAGATAGCTCATTCCAAGGAATTTACCTGTAGCAAGTCCTGTATACTCACTTACATATCCTCCAAGAGGAGTTGCATTTGTATAAATACTGCAGATACCATAAACGATTTCCATCATAGCCATTGTGGAAATGAATGGCGGTACGTTCAGGTATGCGATAAAGAAACCTGTTACCAGACCAAATGCTGCACAGATCAGCATAACGACCAGAAGTGCAAGCCAGATGTTTAACGGTTTCATACCCGGATAGAATTTAGCGGAATAATCCATTTTCTGGAGCAGTGTACCTGCAATACATCCGCCGAAACCAATCATACGACCTGCGGAAAGGTCACATCCTGCTGTAATGATACATCCGGCAATACCAAGTGCGATTACCAGACGGAAACTCATAGTTGCAAGAATATTAGTAAGGTTGTTTGTTGTTATAAAGTTTGGTCTTGTGATTCCTGTGAATACGATAAGGCAAACCATGATGATGATAACACCATAATTTGTCATAATCTCTTTAAAGCTTAATTTCTTTTTACCCATTATTTTTCTCCTCCCATCATCAGAATTTTGTAGCATAACTCATAACATGTTCCTGAGTCATTTCATTTTCCTCTGTAAGTTCTCCGCGCATCTTTCCGTTACACATTACATAAACACGGTCAGACATACCAAGCAGCTCTGCCATTTCTGAAGAAATCATAATAATGGCTTTGCCTTCTGCTGCCAGGTCGTTCATGATCTCATAGATCTCGTGTTTTGCACCAACATCGATACCACGGGTAGGCTCGTCCATGATCAGGATATCCGGATCATTTGCCAGCCATCTTGCAACGATAACCTTCTGCTGGTTACCACCGGACAGGTTTGCGATATGCTCCTGCATATTCGGAGTCTTGATACGCAGCTTCTTGATACTGTCGTCTACGATTCCGTTGATTGTCTTATGATCAAGCACAAATCCGGCTTTCAGATGTTTGTTATAAATAGAAACACCTACATTATCCTTGATGGAAAGACATCCAAAAATACCATTTCCACGTCTGTCCTCTGTGATCAGACCGATTCCGGCTTTCATGGCATCTGCCGGATGTTTGATATTTACTTTTTTGCCTTTAATATAAATTTCTCCGGATTTGATCGCTCTCATTCCGAAAACGCCTTCCAGAAGCTCTGTTCTCTGAGCTCCTACCAGACCACCAAATCCAAGAATCTCACCTTTGCGGAGTGTGAAAGATACATCCTGGAATGATTTCTCATGGATAGAACTTAAATTCTTTACTTCCATGACCACTTCACCTGGTTTATTCTTTCTTTCCGGATATACATTGGTCAGCTCACGTCCTACCATTTTGGTAATGATATCTTCTGTAGTCATTTCAGCTGCCGGCCAGGTTCCTACATATGTACCATCTCGCATGATGGTGATATCATCTGCAATACGTTTGATCTCATCCATCTTATGAGAAATGTAAACCATGGCAACACCCTTATCTCGCAGATCATTCATGATCCTGAAAAGAGCTTCTACTTCGTTATCTGATAATGAGGATGTAGGCTCATCAAAGATTACCACCTTCGCATTATGTGAAACTGCTTTTGCAATTTCTACTGACTGCATCTGTCCGATAGAAAGATCACCCAGAAGAGCCTTCGGATCAAAATCCATCTTAACTTCTTTCAGCCAGTATGCTGTATCTTCATACATCTTTTTATGGTCAATTACCTGTAAAGGACCGTATTTCTTTGTAGGAAAACGTCCAAGGTAAAGATTTTCCGCTACTGTTCTTGCCGGAACCGGCTGTAACTCCTGATGTACCATTGCGATACCATATTTCATTGCTTCATCAGGATTATTAACTACAATTTTCTGTCCATCTAAGTAGACTTCTCCGGCATCCATTTTGTAAATACCGAATAAACATTTCATCAAAGTAGACTTTCCTGCACCATTCTCTCCCATGAGAGCATGTACTGTACCCGGACGGAGTGACAGCTGTACATTATCAAGTGCCTTAACACCTGGGAAAGATTTGCAGACGCCCTTCAGCTGCAGTTTGTACTCAGACATATTTCTCCTCCCTTTCCCTTTTCTCACAGAAAAGTACGGGTGTCTTTTAAGTCACCCGCACCTTTCTGAGCAAGATCAATTAAATTATTTTGTCATTTCTTTAATATCAGCTACGTTGTCTGTAGTTACTTTTACGTAATCACAGCCGATGTAGTGTTCATTTTCTTCGCCTGCAAGATATTTAACAGCTGCATCTGCTGCTGAATGAGACTGAGAAATATGATCGTTAAATACTGTACCTGTCATTTTGCCTTCTTCTACTTTATCAAGAGCCTCGGACAGAGCATCTACACCTACAAGGAAGATGTTATCGCCAACTGTACGTCCGGCAGCTTCGATAGACTGAAGAGCACCAAGTGCCATAGCATCGTTGTTACAGAATACAACTTCTACATCATCACCAAACTGGCTTAAATCGTTAGCAACCAGCTGCTGAGCTGTAGCCTGATCCCAGTTACCTACCTGATCGTCAAGCTGGTTAACTTCAAGTCCGGCATCCTCAAGAGCTTTTACAGAGAACTCTGTACGATATTTAGCATCAACGTTCTCCGGGTCACCTTCGATCATGATATAATCAACTTTTCCGTTTCCGTTCTTATCAATTGTATCAAGACCAAGATCAGCAATAATCTCACCCTGCATTGTTCCGGACTGACGAGCGTCGCATCCTACATATGTAACGTTCCAGCCATTGTCTTCCCATCTCTTCTCTTCATCTTCGCCTGGCTCACGGTTTACATATACAAGCGGGATGTTAGCTGCTACTACTTTATCTGTAATGCTCTCTGCAGAGGAGGAGTTTACAGGGTTGATGATAAGTAAATCTACACCATCAGCAATGAAAGCGTCGATCTGATTGGACTGTGTAGCCTGGTCATTCGCACCATCCTGGATTGTAATGTTGTCTTTAGAGAATCCAAGTTCGATCAGATAGTTTTCCAGTTCTGTACGGAACAGAGTCATGAAGTTATCAGAGAACTGATAAATACAAACGCCAACTTTTTTGTCTGATAAATCTACATCAGGTTTTTCTGTATCATCTGCAGCATCATCTTTCTTCTCGTCAGCTGTTTCCTCTGTTGCTGTGTCATCAGACGCGAATACAGGCATTGCCACCATAGATGATGTGATCATTGCTGTTGCAAGTACTAAGCTCACTAATTTTCTTTTCATTGTAAATACCCTCCTTGAATTTACGTTTGATTTGTTTATTAAACACGCAGAGCCTTTGCCAACGCTTACCCTCTTGCGTGCCCGTTTGTTTTACTGTGATTGTATTATAACAACAGGTTCTTAAAAAAACTATACAAAATACTTCTGTTTTTCTTTGAAATCCTTTTGTTTTTATATAAATTGCCAATGATTTTTTCAGGTTATATTTTTTCTATTGTGATTTTTCCATATTATTTCCTATTATATGTAGCCAAAAAGCCACTCTGCAGATTATTCGTCCACAGAGCAGCTCTTCTTATCTTAATACGTGTTTGTTGTTCTGTCCGGAACAATAACGGACATTCTTATCCGATACTTACGGTAATACTACCTTTGATTCTTCCATAGATGCATCTACGTCACTTGTAGAGATCGGTTTTAATGTATAAGTATAGGAATAAGTCTGGTTTGCCGGGATCTGATACTTGTCAAGTGGTTTCGCACCCCATGAGTTGTCTCCGCCAAGACCCATCTGCTTGTAATTCAGTCTCCAGATCACGCTATCGCTTTCCGGAAGCAGATAAGAGTGAAGGCTGTTTGTCAGCTGCTCAGGTGTGTACTCAAGAGCATTGAACTCAATCGGTGTAAATGATTTTGCAAGCAGTCCGATACCGTCATCATTAGTCATGCTTACCCATCTTACCAGTATTTTACGCACAAAAAAACCAGCTAGATGATAGCTGGTTTTTACTGCACCTTCAAAACTACATACATGTTGACATTTCCTTGAGATTCATTCTTCCTGCGATTCTTGGTCAAGCCCTCACCCGATTAGTAACAGTCAGCTCCATGTGTTGCCACACTTCCACCTCTGCCCTATCTACCTCGTCGTCTTCAAGGGGGTTTACTTCTTTCGAATGGGATATCTCATCTTAAGGGGGGCTTCACGCTTAGATGCCTTCAGCGTTTATCCCTTCCGGGCTTGGCTACTCGGCCGTAGACTTGGCAGTCTAACCGATGCACCAGCGGCCCGTCCATCCCGGTCCTCTCGTACTAAGGACAGCTCCTCTCAGATATCCTACGCCCACGCCGGATAGGGACCGAACTGTCTCACGACGTTCTGAACCCAGCTCGCGTACCGCTTTAATGG